>Ga0196965_1000615_pt1 | contig 18220 bp, 16 predicted proteins | sample S1_20metaG_FD_148668 | JGI IMG/M metagenome (GOLD analysis project Ga0196965, IMG submission 148668) | Soil microbial communities from Anza Borrego desert, Southern California, United States - S1_20 | ecosystem: Environmental > Terrestrial > Soil > Desert | place: USA: California | collected... | reverse complement strand
AACCCACTTCCAGCATCAGAAGAAATTGTAAGTCAGGGTAAAGTCTTGTATGAAACATATTGTGATCATTGCCATGGTGCAAAAGGTGCCGGAGATGGAAAAGTAGGCAGTGGTGTAACCATTGATGGTGTAGAAAAGAAGGCATATGCAGGTGTACCGAATTACAATTCGGATGCATTAAAAAATATTACAGAAGGACATATTTTTCATGTGATTACCTATGGCAAAGGGCTGATGAAGCCGCATGATTCTCAGGTTAACCCGGAGGAACGGTGGAAGATTGCACGATATGTTAAAACCTTGCAAAAGTAAAGCGTAAACTAAAAAATGATACGATAAATCCTGCCTGTGCAGGGGCTAACGAATAAAAGAACAACAATGGCTCATCAAGTAGTAGTTACGGAAGAAAGATACATATTCAGGCCGCAGACAAAAACAAAACTGTTTATCCTGTTAGGAGCAGGTATATTTTTATTTGTTGTTGGATTGATCATGGCCATGTACAGCGAGGGTAAAGAATCCCATGGTGCACACGGTGCATTGCATTCGCAGGAACTCGTTGCCAGTACACAACCCGAAGCAGCCCACGCAGGTGAACATGCAGCTACCGGTCATGAATCTAAACTGTGGGTAAAACGACTGAAGACCAGCTTATGGATGAACAATATCTACTTCCTTGGTTTCGGATTGATCGGGTTGTTCTTTGTCGCGATTCAATATGCAGCGATGGCGGGGTGGTCTGCAGGCGTTAAGCGTGTAGCCCTTGCGTTTGGAAACTGGATACCGATCGCCGGTATTCTTAGCCTTGTACTTTATTTTGTGGTAAGTGGTGACGTGTTCCATTGGACACACAGTGATCTGTATCATGAAGGTGAACATTACGATAAGCTCATCGCCGGTAAGGCACCCTATTTTTTCTGGCCATTGAGTGGCGGTTCCTTTCCTTTGTTTTTTATTTTTCGCATGGTTCTTTTCTTCGGTATGTGGGCCTGGTTCTTCTCCCTCATTAAAAAGAACATGGTGGACGAAGATATTCATGGCTCTAACGCTTACTGGTACAAAAACCGCGGTACTTCAACATGGTTTTTATTATTCTTCGCGGTAAGTTCATCTGTTTGTGCGTGGGATTGGGTAATGAGCATCGATACGCATTGGTTCTCTACCATGTTTGGATGGTATGTATTCGCGAGCTGGTGGGTGACTGGATTAGCTGCAATTACTTTGGTGGTAGCCTACCTGAAAGATGCCGGCTATCTGAAAGTTGTGAACGCAAACCACCTTCACGACCTTGGAAAATTTGTTTTTGCATTCTCTATATTCTGGACCTATATCTGGTTTGGACAATACCTGTTGATCTGGTATGCAAACATTCCGGAAGAAACTGTGTATTTCATTGAACGTATGGAGACCAGTCCTTACAGTTGGATATTTTATCTCAACTTAATACTGAATTTCGTGCTTCCTTTCCTGTTGTTTATGACCCGGGATGCAAAGCGCCAGATCTCCATGTTGAAGGTAGTGTGTCTGATTATTATTGTTGGTCACTGGTTTGATTTCTATAATATGATAACACCTGGTGTAATGCAACAACACGGAGGCGTTGGATTACTCGAAATCGGGATAGCATTGATCTTCGCAGCAGCAGTTTTGTTGGTAACCCTGAGTGGCCTTGCCAAACTTCCGCTATTCGGGAAAAATGATCCTATGTTAGAAGAAAGCCTTCATCACCACATTTAATTTATAAGAAACCGCTATGACGAGTGTGATTATTATTCTTAGTGTTGTCCTCATCCTCGGGATCCTTTACATGATCTTCAGGGTTGGAAACCTGATCAGTATTGCAAAGGGAAGAAATGATGCGAGCAGGGTTGAGCCAGACAATGCAATTCATGCCTTCCTGTTCATTGTTTTTATGGTGGTGGGGCTGATCGGTTTCTTCTGGTATTCTTATGTAAATTTTGATCGTTATCAATTACCTATTGCGTCAGAACACGGCGCTGTGACTGATCGTCTTTTCTGGATCACAATGGCGGTAACCGTAATTGCTTTTACTATCATCAGTATTGTGATGTTTGTATTTCTGTATAAGTATCAATATAAGGAAGGAAGAAAAGCAAGTTTTTATCCTGACAATCATTTTCTTGAGCTAACCTGGACGATTATACCAGCCATTGTATTGACTCTCCTGATTATAACTGGTTTGCGGGCGTGGAATGACATTACAAGTCCAGCATCAAAAGATGCTGAAGTAATTGAAATCATCGCACAGCAATTCGCCTGGACGGCCCGTTACCCGGGAAAAGATAATCAGCTGGGTGCCTATAACTACAAACTCATCGACGCGATTAACGAGTTTGGTCTCGATCTTGGAAAAGATAAAAATACTTACGATGATTTTAAATCACTTGAGCTTCACCTGCCGGTAAACAAAGAGGTTTTGCTGAAGATCCGAGCCAAGGATGTAATTCACAGTGTTTTCATTCCGCATTTTCGTGTGAAGATGGATGCTGTTCCCGGGATGTCGACGCAATTCAAATTTGTCGCAACAAAAACGACAGAAGAAATGCGGACAGAAACCGGCAATCCAAACTTTAATTATGAATTAGCATGTGCGGAGATCTGCGGGCGCGGCCATTTCTCGATGAAGATGACGGTGATCGTTGAGGATCAGGAGTCATACGACCGGTGGAAGGCTTCACAAGAGGCATGGTTGAAACAAAATCCGGACTACCTGAAAAATGTTCCGGCTGAGTTGAAAGAAGCCGCTATGATTAAAGCAGGTATTGAGAAAGATCCAGGGGCCGTAGCAGCCGTTCTGGAGTGAGCGTTAAAAAAGGAATAATTAAGATTAATCAACGACATGGCAACTACCGATATTCACCTTCATCACGACGTACACCATCACGATGATCATGAGCATGAACATCACGAAGGTAACTTTTGGACCAAGTATATTTTTAGCGAAGACCATAAGATAATAGGCAAGCAGTTTTTAATTACCGGTATTTTCTGGGCTTTGCTTGGTGGTACATTATCGGTGATCTTCCGTTTGCAACTCGGGTTTCCTGATATGGATCTGAGTTGGTTAAAACCTGTATTAGGTCAATGGATTACACCAGAAGGAAAACTTGATCCGGAATTTTACCTCGCTTTAGTAACCATGCATGGTACCATCATGGTGTTCTTTGTGCTTACCGCCGGATTGAGTGGTACATTTTCTAACTTTTTGATTCCCTTACAAATCGGAGCCCGCGATATGGCTTCCGGTTTTATGAATATGCTTTCCTACTGGTTCTTTTTTGCTTCAGGGGTTATCATGTTCAGTTCTTTATTTCTTGAAACAGGACCGGCCGGTGGAGGATGGACAATTTACCCGCCATTGAGCGCGCTTCCGCAGGCAATAAAAGGTTCAGGCCTGGGAATGACGATGTGGTTAGTATCCATGGCTTTGTTTATTGTGAGTTCACTGTTGGGAAGCATTAACTACATCACAACAATTATCAACCTGCGTACGAAGGGAATGTCCTTTACCCGTATGCCACTTACCATCTGGTCATTCCTGTTCACCGCCATTGTAGGTGTGCTCGCTTTCCCGGTTTTGTTTGCAGCAGTTTTGTTGTTAGTCTTCGATCGTAGTTTTGGAACAAGCTTTTACCTTTCTGAAATCTTTATTGGCGGAGAAGCATTGGCTAATGTTGGTGGAAGCCCGGTACTATTCCAGCATTTGTTCTGGTTCCTTGGTCACCCCGAAGTGTACATTGTATTGTTACCTTCACTTGGAATATGTTCAGAAATTATCTCGACCAATTCACGCAAGCCGATCTTTGGATATAAAGCCATGATTGGTTCAATGCTCTTCATTGCCATACTTTCTTTTGTGGTTTGGGCGCATCACATGTTCGTTACTGGTATGAATCCGTTCCTTGGATCGGTGTTCATGTTACTCACGCTCATCATCGCCGTCCCATCAGCTGTAAAAATATTCAATTATGTAACAACGCTATGGAAAGGTAACATTCGCTTTACATCCGGAATGTTATTTTCCATCGGTATGGTGTCCTACTTCCTGAGCGGCGGTATTACCGGGATTTTCTTAGGGAATTCGGCCATCGATATACATTTGCATGATACTTATTTTGTGATCGCTCACTTTCACCTTGTGATGGGAAGTGCCTCGTTCTTTGGTATGCTGGCAGGTATCTATCATTGGTTCCCTAAAATGTTTGGGCGTATGATGGATGAACGCCTTGGCGCAATCCATTTCTGGATAAGCTTCGTTGGTGTGTACATGGTATTCTTCCCGATGCATTACATCGGTATTGCAGGGTTTCCAAGAAGATATTATTCGTGGACAAACTTTGAGACATTTGATGGGTGGGCTGACCTGAACATGTTGATCAGTGCTGCAGCCGTCATTACATTATCTGCACAATTCATTTTCCTGTTTAACTTTTTCTATAGCATTTTTAGAGGAAGAATTGCACCAGCTAACCCATGGCGTGCAAATACACTCGAATGGACAACACCAAGGGTGCCGGGCCATGGAAACTGGCCAGGCGAAATTCCATCAGTATACCGGTGGCCATACGACTATAGCAAGCCTGGTGCAGCGGATGATTATATTCCACAAACTGTCCCGTTTTCGGAAACACCTGAGTCCAATCTTCCGCATGAAAATGAAATGATCAAGCTTGAATCATCCAACGGCGACGGCCCGATCATCGTTGAAGGCGATAAGCATTGATAACCTTGTTTGACGTTTAAAGGTTAAGCTCCGGTTCATGATACATTCGTAAACTGAACTTGCTTAAACTTTAAACTTTCAAACCGATATTTAGTGATCCGTACTTCACTGTACTTTGCATTTCGTATTTCGCACCTCGTATTCGTACTTCGTCCATTGAATTAAGAACATGCAGTCGTTTCGCAGACTTACAATTTCGACGCTGATCGCGGTATACGTGTTGATCCTCGTCGGCGGTATCGTTCGAAGTACCGGATCGGGTATGGGGTGTCCGGACTGGCCGAAATGTTTTGGTCAATGGATTCCACCTTCTTCTGTAAGCGAACTTCCAGAAAATTATAAAGCCGTTTATTCAGCGTACCGTGCAAAAAAGAATGAACGCTTCGCCGACTACCTCAAATTAATTGGCATGAACGAAACCGCCCATGCCCTGCTAAATAATCCAGCTGTGCTTCATGAAAGTGATTTCAATCCGTTGAAGACTAAAATTGAATACATCAACCGTTTGGTAGGTGTTACCATCGGTTTTTTCATTATCGCTGTTTTTGTCGTTTCACTTAAATTTCGAAAGTCAAATCCGAAGCTTACGATAATCGCATTTTGCTCGCTTGTACTCGTTATTTTTCAAGGATGGATCGGGTCGTTCGTCGTTTCCTCTAATCTTACACCATGGACCATTACGGTTCACATGTTCCTGGCCCTTTTACTTGTTGCCCTGTTGATCTTTCTGCTACACTGGAGTAGTGGTTCAGACCATCTTCCGTCATCTTTGGGGTTCTGGTGGTTGCTGGCGTCTATGGCCTTGCTTCTTGTGCAAACGCTGTTGGGTACCCAGGTTCGTGAAGCACTTGATCATATTGCCGACGATATCCCCCGTGAACTTTGGATTAACGAAATTGAAGGGGGGGCTTTGTCGATTCATCGTTCCTTTTCCTGGATTGTATTGCTGGTACACGTTGGATTAATCATAAGATTGCATAAAACACACGGGTTAAAAGCTTTTCCACTTACCTTAATCCTGTTAATTTTGGGCACCATTTTAACCGGAGTCGGCATGGCATATTTTGCTGTTCCGCCTTTTCTTCAACCACTGCATTTGCTGTTGGCAACGGTGACTTTTGGTGTTCAGTTTTTGTTTTTATTGAAATTAAATAAAAGAATATTCAGCCTTTCATGATCACAGGACAAATCCATACTTTATCCGGAATTGCGTTCGCAGCAGCCAAAACAAAAGCGTTTTGGGAATTGTTGAAATTCCGTTTATCGCTTTTGGTGGCATTTTCCTGTGCCTTCGGATACGTCCTTGCGTCGCCGCGGATTGAATGGGTAAATCTCGTTATGCTAATTGTTGGCGGATTTCTACTATCCGGAGCTTCAATTGTGATCAATCAAATTAAAGAAAAAGAGTTTGATCGTGTAATGACGCGAACGATGAACAGACCGCTTCCAACGGGACGTCTATCCGTTCAGGAGGCTTCGGTGTTCGGCGTTGTTTGTCTTATAGTAGCCATCGGAATTTTGTTAAAATTTACAAATCCGCTAACCGTGGTGCTCTCCATTGTGTCCATGGTGTTGTATGGGTTTGTGTACACGCCGCTAAAACGTGTTGGACCCATCGCCGTATTTGTTGGTGCGATTCCAGGTGCTTTACCACCACTCTTAGGCTGGACAGCCGCGACAGGAACAATATCTCATGAAGCCCTCATCATTTTTGGTATCCAGTTTATATGGCAGTTCCCACACTTTTGGGCCATTGCTTGGGTGGCCGACGATGATTATAAAAAAGCAGGCTTTAAGTTACTTCCGGCAGGAGGTACGAAAGATGTTAATACAGCCATTCAGATCATGATCTATACCATGTTCCTCATTCCCCTTGGGTTACTACCTGCGGCTTTTGGAATAACCGGTATGGGCTCGGCGATAGCAGCAACGATATGTGGCGTATTATTTTTCGCGCAAACTTTTTCACTGATGCGTTCAGGTGATAGAAAGTCTGCGCTTAAAATTATGTTTGGATCATTTTTATATTTGCCGATTGTGCAGATCGCTTATTTGCTTGATAAAATTTAACGAAAGAAGGGGAGAATATGGCAGCAGAACTTAAAATTGTAGAGGAAGCCAGCAGGCCGTTATCCATGCAGCCGAAAAAATTCGCGTTGTGGATTTTTATGGCGACGGTGATGATGTTATTTGGTGCCTGGACCAGTGCATATATCGTAAAGAGAGGCGATGTTGGTTGGAATGAAGTCGTTTTGCCGTGGCATTTCTGGTTAAATACCGGTGTCATAATGCTGAGTAGCTTTACGATGATATTGAGCAGCAGGGCAGCAAGAAAAGATAACCTTGAGCAGCTGAGGTTACTTCTTGGAGTCACTACCCTGTTCGGGATCGCTTTCCTTATCGGCCAGTATTTTTCCTTCAGTGAATTGATATTCTTAAAACAGTATTTTACAGGCGGATCCGCTTCTCATTCATTTATTTATGTGCTCACCGGTGCGCACGGTGCTCACGTGATTGGCGGGGTGATCTATCTGTTGATTGTATTGGTGATGGCATGGAAAAATCAACTGCATTCTAAAAACATGACGGCGCTGGAAATGTGCTCTACTTACTGGCATTTTTTGGGCATTCTTTGGCTATATTTGTTTGTCTTTTTATTATTGAACCCATAAAAACACGTCAGGTTTGGAAGAACCTGAAATTGAAAACGAAAACTAAAACCAAATGGCAAGTTCTACTGTGACACCGGCACCGGGCCGGAGCGTATGGGATGGAGGAGTATCACCAATGGGTGCCAGCTATGGCAAGCTCATGATGTGGTTCTTTCTGCTTTCAGATGCATTTACTTTCTCTGCATTATTGATCACTTATGGGTTGGTTCGCTCTTCCCATGCAACGTGGCCCATCCCTGACCATGTTTTTAATGCCATGCCTTTTCTCCATGGTGTAAATGCGCCTTTGGTGTTTGTTGGTATCATGACTTTTATCCTCATCATGAGTTCTGTAACCATGGTACTTGCTGTGGAAGCAGGGCATCGCATGGATCGCGCTGCTGTTGAAAAATGGATGTTGTGGACGGTCATTGGCGGACTTACATTTTTAGGTTGTCAGGCATGGGAATGGACTCACTTTATCCACGGTCATGGTGGCGGAATAGGAGCAGGCCTTTCGCAGAATGAGTATGGTCCACCGGATTTTGCTGCGTTCTTTTTCTTCATCACCGGTTTCCACGGCTTTCACGTCTTCAGTGGCGTGTGCCTTAACTTCCTGATTTATTATAACACCGTAATGGGCGTTTACGATAGGAGAGGTCACTATGAAATGGTTGAAAAAGTCGGCTTATACTGGCACTTTGTCGATCTCGTATGGGTATTTGTTTTTACCTTCTTTTACCTTGTTTAATATTGAATTCGAAAAACTGAAAATAAAATTGTATGGACCATTCAGAAGAAACTACAACGGTAAAAGTGCTGCCTCCCGATAAGGAAAAAATTAAAAAGTTATGGACTGTGGCGGGCATACTCCTCCTCGTAACCATCGTTGAATTTATTATTGCTTTTACGGTTTCTACAGGCACGCTCAAAACAACAACATTTATTTTGCTTACGATCGTGAAGGCTGCATACATTGTAGGTGAATTCATGCACTTACGTTATGAAGCAAAAGTTTTATTCTGGTCGATCCTGGTACCTTTGGTATTTATCGTCTGGATGCTTGTAGCATTCGTGTATGAAGGCTTTTCGATATTTGATAGTCGGGGATTTTAACAGAATGATTTATCCAGTAAAAGAAAAAGAGGTTGTCTCAAAATCAGGGGCAGCCTCTTTTTATAATTATTCATTTGATCTGTTTTATTTTAACACTAACCGATGAAAGGCAAAAAAATTGTACTGTTAATTCTCGCTTTACTTTTACCTGCCTGTATTTTTTTAATGCTAAAAAGGTTTGGCAAAAACCAATTTGATGTCACGCCTTTATTTACCGAAGAAATTCCTGAATTACCATCAGATTGTTCTGAAAGAAAAGTTTCCATTCCCTACCACATACCAGACAGTGTACTGAACAGGTTACCGTTTAATAGCGATAGCCTCCTCTGTATCCATTTTGATGAGGGTTCTGCAGAGGCCAATGATCAGCTGCAACGCGTAGTAGAACAGTTTGCTACGGATCCGCTACAGGTTACGTCTTCCAATAGCTTAACAAATTCCGATTGGCGCCAATGTATTTTCTTCCTAAAGGAACCTTTTAACGTAGTTGTGGTTGATAGGAAAGGAAGAATACGCGGCCAGTACGAAGCTGAAGACCGCGACGAAATAGACCGGCTGATTACGGAAGTAACCATTCTTTTAAAAAAGTATTAGTGATGGAAAGTTCGCTAACAAATCAAAATAAAGAACCTTACAGGAAGCTGATTATCGCCGTTTCCATTGTTATCCCGCTTCTCATCGCTATCCTCTTCGGCGTTAAGATTCCGGGTTATGATTTTTCTTTTCTTCCACCGGTATATGCGTCGTTTAATGCGCTTACCGCTGTGCTACTGGTTATGGCAGTGATTGCCATTAAGAATAAAAAAAGAAAATTACATGAAGCCCTGATCAATTGTTGTGTGCTGCTGTCCACGGCCTTTTTAATCATGTACGTTCTCTATCACATGACCAGTGAGGCCACATCTTTTGGTGGCGTAGGGGTTATACGGTATGTATATTTTTTCATTTTAATAACGCACATTTTACTTTCAATTATCATTATTCCGATTGTATTGTTTACTTATGTACGGGCGTGGTCTGGTAATTTTGAAAGACATAAGGCATTGGCTAAATTTGCTTTTCCACTTTGGCTGTATGTAGCCATCACCGGTGTTGTCGTTTACCTGATGATAAGTCCGTACTACGCATGAAAACGCCTATGAAAAAAATATTGCTGTTGCTGGTGGGAGGAATCATGTTACCAGCTATTGATCTATATGCCCAATGTGCAATGTGTCGTTCAACATTGGAAAATAATTTATCAAACGGAAACCCTGGCATTGCTGCGGGAATAAACACGGGAATATTGTATCTCCTGGTGATTCCCTATATCGCAGTCATGGTATTGGGATACATGTGGTATAAAACCAGTAAAAATGCAAAAAACGACTTACGTAGGAGCCTTGCTGCAAAGTAAGTGTCCACGATGCAGAGAAGGTAACATGTTTATATCCTCAGCGGCCAATCTCCGCAAATTTTATTTAATGAACGAGTTTTGCCCGCATTGTGGTGTGCGCCTTCAACCGGAACCCGGGTTTTATCAAGGTGCTATGTATGTGAGTTATGGAATCACAGTAGCGTGCCTTATCGTTGTTAGTGCTATTCTATATTACGCGCTCGGTAATCCCGACCAGTGGGTGTATATCATATCAGTCATCGCCATTATGATCTTATTGGCTCCGTTAAACTTTCGCTATTCCCGGGTGATTTACCTCTACATGTTTGGGGGACTCAAATACAAAGGATGATGGAGTTAGAAGTTCAATGTTTCGAAATTGTTTGAGGTTTCGACGTTGAGAATTTGTAGGAAACGGATAAGTTGTTCCCTCTTTTTACCGTCATTCAGATGCGTCTGTGCTACGCAGGCATGCAGAAGGATCCGATCAAACGGGAAACGTCTCGTAGGAAAATCAAAAGTTCAAAGTTCAGGGTTTCATATTTCAAAGTTCAGAGATTTTGATGTTGATAAGGTTTCCGAAATTTTGGAGTTTTGGCGTTTAAGATTTGCGGTATAGAAAGTCGATGAGGGGTTCGAAAACATAATCGTTATGCCTCAGCCTAAACTCGCCTTTGAAGTTTCAGCAACCACTCATTCCCTGGAGAGATTGTTCTTTTTAACCAATTTACCGGGCACTGATATATTTTAAATGAGTATCTTTAACAACGTCCTAAACACTTTGCGCTGTTGAAATCTCGCACAACGATTTATGCATTATTGTCGGTAATATTTCTGGCAGCCTGTCTTGTCGGAAATTATTTTTTTCAACGCCCGGCATCGCCGGAGAAAATTGCAAGGGAGATTGGCGTTAACTTGCAAGAAGAACTTGAAGAAGTAGAGGCTCAGGCGGCTCAGTTATTAGCCCATTCCGATCCCCGCGAATTGCTTGTATTACCAGCCAATGAAAATTTCGCATTTTATTTAATTCAGGGCAACAGCGTAATTGCATGGTCTGATAATAAATTCATACCGAGTCCCGCATCAATCGCTGATTTAAATTCGCTTAAACTAATCAAGAGTGGCGGAAGTGATTACCTCGCAAGAAAGTGGATAAAGAACGATAAGCAAATATTGGTTGCAGTTATTCCACTGTTTAAAAGGTATCCCATTATCAATGATTATCTTAAGCCGGAATGGAATCTGGATATTTTTCCTGCAGGCAATATCAACATTTTTGAACCTGGCGCGGTATCCGGCATCCCTGTGTGTATCGAAGAAAACTGTCCTTTTAAAATTGGTTTTAGCGAGGGAGAATTGAAGGTACATGGCGTCGCCAAAATATTTACATTGGTAAGCGCATTATTTTTTCTTGTCTTTTTGTTGGGCTTCTTATTTGGGGTTATTAGAAAATTTAAAAGTCCGGACTTGGGGCTGGTTGTGTTAGCAGGAACATTAGCCGCCCTTCGGGTTTTAATGACATCCAGCGATTTCCCAGGGGCGTTATTGCCAGGTAATCTTTTTAATCCTCAGGTTTTTGCAGCCTCTGCACTGAATGCGTCTCTGGGTGATCTGTTACTCAACGTCCTTGCGCTGCTTGTAGTATGTATTTATCTGTTTAAATACCTTTTCCATTTCTCCGTAGTAAAGTACTTCCATCGCAACACGTTTGGCAACTGGATACTTTCTATACTGGCCGGTGTTTTTGTTTTGTTTGCCATGTTGTTTCCGTTTGTGGTGATTCAAACATTATACAACAACTCCACCATTGTTCTTGATCTTTCGGAATCGCTTCAGTTTGATGATTTAAGATTGGTGGCCACAGCGATTATTCTGATTGCAGGCCTATGTTGTTTCTTTTTTGCCCACACGTTTATTCGTCTGCTCATCGGTGACGAGAATAAAAAGCGCGTAAGCTTTTCTTTGTTGGTAGCGATCGTATTGTTTGCATCACTTAATCATCTTTCAGATCAACAATATTATTCATCGTTGCTGTTTGGCTTATTGTACATCGTTGTTGTTTCTCTGTTAAAGTTATACAATAGTTTAAAGCGGTTGAGCTTTACCACCTTTACCTATTTGTTTGTTACTATATTATCCATTTCTGCCAATGGTTCTTTCGCAATCTATCAATTCAGCCGGGACGAAAAAATCGATAATCAGTTTCGTTTCGCCAGGAACTTTTTAATTGAACGGGATTACTTTGCAGAGTACCTGCTACGGGAACTGTCTTCAAAAATATCCAATGATGCTTTTATTCAAACGAGAGTCAATACACCGTTTTTAAGTAAGGATGCAGTGCGCCAAAAGATAAGACAAGTTTTCCTTTCGAATTATTTCAACAAGTACGATGTAGATATTTATATTTTCAACGCGGCTGGCGATCACATTAGTGCAAGGTCTGACATTAATTTATCATCACTGCTTGACCTGTATAACAAAGATTCCTATCGCACAGCATACGAAGGTATTTATTATGTGAGTAGCCCGGCTGCGGATGTTACACAAAAGTATCTGGTCGTAGTTCCGCTGCTGAAGTCCAATGTAGCGGCAGGGCATATTGTGATTGAGTTGTCCTTAAAAAAAGTTATCCCCGAAAATGTTTATCCCGAACTACTGGTGGATAACCGATTTTTACAATTCTACCGATCTCAGGAAATTAGTTATGGCGTTTATGTGGATAATAAATTGTCTTACAGTTCCGGATCCTTCAATTATGAAGGACTGTTCAATAAAGCGTGGTTCGGAAATCCAGCGCTCCATACGGAAGGAATTTCAAGGTCGGGATACGACCACATAGCCGATGAAGACGAGTTGGGAAAGATTGCTGTTGTTTCTTCGCGGGTAAAGTCTTTTACGCATATTCTGTCTAATTTTTCTTTTTTTCTCGTGCTTGGTCTTGTCGCCATTCTTGTATTTATTTTCTTTCATGCTATGTTAAATTACTGGAGCGGAAGTAAACTTTATTTTTCGGCCCGAATTCAGTTATTTTTAAACCTGGCGTTTTTTCTTCCACTGGTCATTGTGAGTATAATGACGCTTCAGGTAACAACGCGATCATCGTTAAATCAAATCAATGATGAGTACCTGAGCAAGACGAAAAAGTTCAGTGAGCAAATTGCTACTGTATTAAACAACAGGAACGGGTTAACGCTTGATCGTCGTGTAAACTTCGAGAACCGATTGACGAATCTTGCTCAACTTGGTAATCTTGATGCCAATGTGTATCGTCCTTCCGGATTACTAACAGCAACAAGTCAGCCGCTAATCTTTGAAACAAATTTATTTTCAAATTATATTAATGCATCAGCGCTGCAAAAAATTCGGAATGGTGAAAATCTTTTTATTGAAGATGAATACGCGGGCAACCTGCATTATTATACCGCCTATGCAGCAATTAAAGCACCGACTACAGGCGAATTGATCGGTATATTGGGAATACCATTTTTTCAGTCGTTATATGCGCTTGAAAAAGTGCAAATCAATATTCTGGCGAACATACTGAATATCTTTTCGTTGATTTTTATAGCACTCGTTGTATTATCGTATGTAGTAACAAAGTGGCTTACATTTCCACTTACCTTCATTACACAATCATTGCGCAGGACTTCCCTTACCAAAATAAATCAACCCCTTGTTTGGAAAACCGACGATGAAATTGGTTTGATGGTTAAAGAATATAATCAGATGTTATTTAAGTTGAGCGAAAGTAAAGTTGAGCTTGAACAAACGCAGCGCGAACGTGCGTGGCGTGAAATTGCACAACAAGTAGCACATGAAATCAAAAATCCGTTAACACCGATGAAGCTTACGCTGCAGCAGCTCGAAAGAATAATTCAATCGGGGAATAACGTAACGGATAAAATGCAAAAGGCCATTCCTTCATTGTTAAGTCAGGTGAACACGCTGGATGAAATTGCATCTTCATTCAGTTCTTTTGCCAAAATGCCGGAGCCAGTAATGAAACCGCTGGAATTGATCGCCTTATTGAAACGGATCATTGACCTTCATAGTCATTCTGGTCAGCTTTTATTCGAATCAACTGTGAAAGTAGCCAATATTCAAGGGGATGATCAACTGCTGGGAAGAACGTTTTCCAATATCATATTGAATGCATTTCAGGCTGCCGTTCCTGGTGAAGCCGCGCTCGTTCACATTAAAGTAGAAGAGCGGAACGATAAGGCATTCATCCAGTTCAAAGATAATGGACGTGGCATAGAACCGGATGTAGCTGAAAATATTTTTATTCCACATTTTACAACCAAAAAGTCTGGATCAGGATTGGGACTTGCCATAGCGAAACAAGGAATTGAACAGATGAAAGGAAACATTTGGTTTGAGACCACAATAGGGAAGGGAACTACTTTTTTTATAACGTTCCCGTTGATTAAATAAACTTTTTCGATTTCCGTAGTGTCGGGTTTTTCGATAAGCTTTGGCTACAGGCGTTAAGTTACAAGTGGGTTTCAAAAAGGGAGTGTATTTTGAACACTTTAACTTTAACCGTTAAAGCTGTACGCTTAAATGTTCTAAAGCCAGTGCAGTTGCAGTAACTTATAGCATAAAGCGCAGCGAATACTTTTTTACATGCAGTCTATCCCATGATGAGCCTTACACGATGAACTTTGAACCTTAAACTATAAACCACCTAATGGTTATAATTTTACACAGTCTTGCCCAGGTATAATCATGAGCCGGTCTCCGGAAGTTCATTGCTTACATAACGTTTTCCATTTAACAGGGAGGGATGAGGTGCAATCTTGATATCACGGTATGATGTGATGATTTGATCCGGAGGATATTTTTCAATTTTCCGGATTTCCTCTGTTACGGCCTTTGATTCATCCGTAGAAAGTATAATGTACAACGGATCCTCATTGCGATTTTCTTTTTTATGCCGTTCTATTAACTCATCTATGGCGCGAAGGATCGAACTTTCCATAATTATTTGTTTGATCAAGATTTAAAAAATCAAATGCCCGGCAGTTTATGCCGTGCTGGCATTCAAATTTTAAAAATAGAGAAAGATTAATGGAATCACTATGAAATTATCTTATGCAATCGGGGGACTTGCAGGCGCATGTGCTCTTACGTTAATCAACCAGGGTGTCGCACAATTTGATAGAAAAGCACCAAGGCTGGATTTACTAGGGATGAATGCGGTAGCCAAAATTTTTAAAAACGCGAAGACCGCACCTCCTTTAGTACGTACATTGTTTCCTGTGGCGGTAACTGGTGACCTCGTGAGCAACAGCTTGTATTACGCACTGGCGGGCAGCCACGACAAAAACACCACATTATTAAAAGGATTGTTGTTAGGCCTAGGCGCAGGCATTGGTGCGGTTTCTCTACCGAAAGCCGCAGGGATTGATGACTCGCCTACAAATTATTCTGATCGCACCAAGTTAATGACGATTGCCTGGTATATACTGGGCGGGCTGGTCACCGCGGCAACGATCAATGCAATGGAAGATAAGAAGCTTGCCGACAAATTAAGTTTGGCCCAGTAACATTATTCGGTATCCGGTAGTTATGATTATTTCCAAAACCAAAGATGAAAATATCGTTGTAGTCGAAGATGACCTGGATGATCAATTCTTAATTGAACGTATCTTTGAACGAATTGGAATTTCCACGCCGCTTTTTTTTAATAACGGAAAAGAAGCACTGGATTATCTAAAACAAACGAGTGACAAGATATTACTTATCATCAGTGATATTAATATGCCGATAATGAATGGCCTGGAATTGCGTAAGGAGATCAATGAAAATGAATACTTGAGAAAGAAAAGCATTCCCTTTATCTTTCTTTCAACCGCTGCACGTCCAGACGATGTCGAGGCTGCCTATGATATGACTGTGCAGGGATTTTTTCTAAAAGGTTCAACAGTAACTTCTATGGAAGAATCGCTCCAACTGATGTATACGTATTGGAAACGTTGTAAACATCCCAACTCAGTGAGAAGATAGTGTTCTTACTTTGCCAACCTACCAATTAGGATTCGCATTTGAACCAAAGTTCTTTTGGGATTCTATTTAATAGCGGTCGTATTCCCATCGTCGTTAATGAATATAAGATGGACCATGAGCGCCCGGGAAGTTGTAGCATCAACGCATCGGTAGCACACTGAGAGCGAATAGTGATTTCATAAATCAAAAGCTAAATGCCCGTCTTTTAGGTGTTATCAAATGCTATTGGCGCAGCAAGGCAAGTTTCCGGAATCTTAAATGCATCCACAAGTGGTACCGCGTCCTGACGGATATCCCAACACAACTGATTTACAAGTTTGCGGATTGCTTTGGTTTTAACACCTTCCATATATCCGCTTTCCAGATACCACCCTTTGTTTAGATCCATTTGTGAAAGGGCAAAGAGCTGACATAATTTCGTTAGTATTCTTTTACATCCTTCGTCCTTTGTAGACTCGACCTGAAGTATGAATTGTTCAAGCACAATGCGTTCAATGTATGCGTGCCCTGTTTGTACAAGGTGATGCTGACATACATTGAAAGCATCAAAAGAATCCATCCCTTCATCAATATGCCTTTTCAAACGTCTGGCCGCTGATGCAAGAATACTTCGTTCCCTGTATTTAAAAGCATTCAACTGGAATTCGAAATCAAGTAAATGTGCTTCGTCTGTATTTCGCACAATCAATGGATTCATTTCTGTTAATGAAGTTTTCGCCTGATCCGCCACATAGTTTATGATGCTAAATAAATTCATCGTGCCAAATTCCTGTTTAAATTCAGTAAGCCTGCTCTTGGCCACCAGTTGCATCAGCACAGTGTTATCGCCTTCAAACGTAGTGAATACATCGGTATCATTTTTCAAGGCATCAATCCTGTTTTCAGACATATATCCTTTTCCTCCGCAGCATTCCCGACATTCCTGTAGGGTGGCCGTTGTATTCCATGTGGCAAAAGCTTTCAGGCCGGCGGCGAGTGCCTCAATTTCCTGCATTTCTTCATCTTTTCTATTGAGAAACCGATTTGTTAGGTACTGCAGGGAAAAATGGATGGCATAAGCGTTTGCGAGCAGGGGAATCAACCTGCGTTGATGTGTCCGGTAATTTAATATCGGAACTTCTGCGCCGCCTTCAGGACCAAATTGCCTGCGCTTGTCACCATAACGGATGGCGATGGCTATGCCAGACTTCGAGGCACTTAATCCGGATCTCGGTATGCCTATACGCCCACCAACAAGCGTACCCAACATGGTGAAGAATCTTTTATTATCGCTTGTAATGGGACTTGTGAAAATACCATCTTCTGTAACCTGCGCAAAGCGATCCAGCATGTTATCATAAGGTATCACTACTTCACTGAATATGATCTTTCCGTTATCAACGCCGTTCAATCCCATTTTTATACCGCAGTCCTCAATATGAACACCCGCTAACAACTTTTTCGTTTTATCACGCAGAGGAACAAGAAAGGCATTCACACCATAATCCTTTCCATCGATTATTAGCTTCGCGAATACGGTGGCCATTTCACCATGGCATGCTGCATTACCAATATACTCCTTCTGTGCATTTTGATGTGGCGTATGAATAATAAAAGAACGATCTGCGTGTCGGTAAGTAGCCGTTGTCTCAATGCCACGTACGTTAGATCCGTGACCTGTCTCTGTCATTGCAAAACATCCGGGCAGGGTAAGCATACCAATATCTTTCAAATATTTTTTATGGTGCTTTTCTGTTCCGAGAAAATATACACTCATGCCAAAGAGACCGAACTGTACACCATACTTGATAACCATGCTAAGATCATGGTAGCTGAGCGTTTCCATGATGGCAAAATAAGCACTCATATCATCGCTTCCGCCATATGCTTTTGGGTACGCCATTGCACCATATCCTTCGTTCGCAAGAAGCTGACACCACTTCAACACTTGTTCCCGATAATCAGAACACGATGTGCTCAATGGTGCATACGTGAATGCAGGCCTGGAAAGAACTGACTTTACTTCATGAATGATTTTAGCATGTTCACCATCCAGTATAGCAGCTAATGCATCGACATTAAATTGGTGGTGGGTCGTTTGTTCTTGTGTAATGGTTTTTCTCCGTTCGGGTTTAAATCTGAAAACAGATTCGTTTTGAATCAGGCCGAGCTTTTCTTCCAGTTGCTGTAATGAAGCCTGCGCCTGGACCAATTTCTCGGTGAGTACATCGCCGTTGTGGACCCTCGCGAGTTTCACCCCGATATCAGCAAGACGATTACGATTGTGAATGTCATCCGTATCAATAACTTGTTGGATTTTCTTAAACCATTGTTTGAATTCATCCG
>Ga0196965_1000614_pt1 | contig 18237 bp, 18 predicted proteins | sample S1_20metaG_FD_148668 | JGI IMG/M metagenome (GOLD analysis project Ga0196965, IMG submission 148668) | Soil microbial communities from Anza Borrego desert, Southern California, United States - S1_20 | ecosystem: Environmental > Terrestrial > Soil > Desert | place: USA: California | collected... | reverse complement strand
AAGTGGCGGCACCGGTCGATGATCCGACTGGATAAACCGGATGACGCCTCGCCGCCATTCGGCAAAAACGTCACGGGCAGCGCCTCGTTTGGGGCTGCCCGTGAATCCGCGAGCACCGAAGTCCGTCTGGAACCCGAACGTTCGGCGGCAGCCTGGTCCGTCTTGGACTCGCCGGTGTTTTTCCGATCCTTTACCTCGACGCTTTGCTGTTTCAATATTGAATGACGGCCAAGAACGAGCTCCGGAAGTTTGTTTTCGAGTGGGTGGTTTTCGGTCTAATCGGCCATTCACGCTGACCAATACCGGCCTTTCGCCAATGGCGGCTTTGTTCAGAATCGAAAAGCATACAGGATTAGGAGCCGCTATTCGCCCGATCGCTTAGCACGAGGTCGTCTTACGGCATAACCGCCCTGAATTAAGCCGCGCCGCGAAGCGGCGTCGGCATGAATGAATAGTTAGGTACCATCCGAACTCACCTGTCCGCTGGAGATTAGCCAACTGCTACTGGAGGAACTTGAGCAGCCGCTCAGTCACGAGTTCGGTCTCCGCAGCCACGATGTCATGCCCCGCTCTGGGAACGAGTATCGTCTCGACATGCGGCATGAGCGACTCGACGCGCTCGATTGCTTCGTGAGGGTCGGCCGTTGCTCCGTCGCACTCGCCAAGGATATCGAGCGTCGGTACCTCAATTCGCTGTAAATCCTCGTCGGACATCACTGCCGCCCGCACTGGAGGGAACATCGTGCCGTAGCTCTCCCGCACGAGTAGTATTTCGTCAATTCTCCGATCAAACTCCTCGGGATACTTGACCGCGATGCTTGGCATGATCCAGCGACAATACTCCTCAAGCGACTCCCGCCGCCCATCTGCAACGGACATCAGGCGTGCAACGAACTCCTGCGGGATGGGCGCGCCAATCATGACGGGTGCGATCCAAACGAGCTTACTCACCCGTTGAGGTGCATGCAGTGCGTACTCGGCTGAAGCGTAGCAGCCGTACGATTGCCCCGCCATTGGGATGCCATTGGTCAAGCCTAGCCCGTCGAGTACGGCATCAAGCCACAGCCGAAGATCGTCGACGCCGCGCACCGGGCGCGTTGGCACACTACGGCCCTCGTCATAGATGGCGTCGAGTGCCTATATGCGAAAACTTGTGGCGAGCGGCTGGCGGGACCTAGCAAGACCATTTCGGTCGGTGGTTTCCCCGCTTCGAAAACGAGATGGCCAAAAGCAGTCATTCGAAGCGGCTCATGATCCGCGCCAGTCGCTCAATTGCGGCACCGATCCGGTCCGACCGGATCATTCCGTAGCCTAAAACCACGCCGTTAGGTGCCGGCTTTTCGACCGAGTATCGCTCGAGGGCATAAAGGCGGATGCCATCCGCCGCCGCTTCCCTGACCAATTCGGTGGCCGGAATCTCCCGGCTCAGCTTCACCGCCAGGTGCAGGCCCACCGCATCCCCTATTGGCTGCAACCGATCGCCGCCGTGCTGCGACAAGGCCTGAAGCAGCATCGCGCGCCGTTCTGCGTAGATCTTGCCCATCTTGCGCACATGGCGAGCCAGATGGCCCTCGTCGATGAAGGCCGCCAGGGTGTCCTGAGACGGCGTCGGACAATGCCAGTCCGCGCACGCCTTGGCGGCGACGAGTGCATCCCGCGCCCAGGGCGGAGCCACCACGAACCCGAGGCGCAGCTCCGGGAACAGGCTCTTCGAGAAGGTCCCGACATAGCAAACCGAGCCGCTTCGGTCGAGCGTCTGCAATGCATCCAATGGCCGGCCACCCAGGCGAAACTCGCCGTCGTAATCGTCTTCCACCACTACGGCGCCCCTTTCCTGCGCGAATTCGAGCAGGGCAACTCGGCGCTTCGCGGACAAGGTGATGCCCAGGGGAAACTGGTGGGAGGGTGTGACGCAGATCACCCCGGCATCGGCCGGCAGGCAATCGATCCTCAGCCCTTCCTCATCAACCGGGATGGCGGCGATTCTGGCACCAGCGGCGGTAAAGGCATCCCGCAGCGGCGGATAGCCCGGTTCTTCGACCGCGACCACGGTTCGGCCCGGCGTGACCAGGATGCGGGCCAGCAGGTCAAATGCCTGCTGGGCGCCCGCCGTGACCACGATTTGTTCCGGCGAACAGGAAACCGCCCGGGCGAAGGAGACGTGTTTGGCGATCGCCGCGCGCAGCGCCGGCCAGCCCTGCGGGTGGTCGTAGACTGCCGGCGTCTTCGACCAGGCTCTCAGTGCCCTGGCGGACAGGCGCCGCCAGACCGGAAAGGAAAACGCCGATTTGTCGGGCAGCCCGAGCCTGAAGTCGAAATGGCAGGATTCGACGCCCGCAGGCAGCACCGGCTGAGCCCGGCGCCAGGCTTCGTTCAAACGGCCGTCCGCCCCGGGTTCGCTGGACAGATGATGAGCCGGGCGCGGCGAGATGTCGGCCACATAGGTACCGGAACCCGACCGAACGGTCAGATAGCCCTCGCTCAACAATAGCTCGTACGCCGCTACCGCGGTATTGCGCGACACACCGATCGCTGCGGCAAATGCCCGGGTCGAAGGCAGTCGCGTACCGGACTGGAGCCGTCCGTCGAGGATCGCCTCCCGCAGCTGGCAATACACGGAGCGCAGCAGTTCTCGGGAACCCTTGCGCGGCAGGGTGATGGGTAATTCGAAAAGTGGCTCCATGATTTTTGTCATTTGTGGTCCTTTTCCGCTATTACTCGCCGCCTTATTGTGTCCGTACCGTCAGTCACTATTTGGCAAAGGAGCATCTTATGTTAGCAACCGAACCGTTCATCCCGGCAGCCGCGGGCAACCATCAGCTGCCGTGGATTTCAGTGGGCCACGGTATTTCCAAGAAGCTGCTGGCCCTGTTTCCCGAGCGCGGCGAATGGGTCACGCTGCTGCGCCTGGAGCCGGGAGCACGCATCCCCCTGCATCGGCATCAGGGCGAGGTTCACGGCTACCTCCTCAGCGGATGCCGGCGCCTCGATCCGGAGGGACGACTGCTGGGTCCCGGCGATTACGAGTACGAACCGGCCGGTCATGTCGACACCTGGACTGCCGAGGGCGATGCCCCCTTCGTGAGTCTGTTTTTCGTGAGCGGCGCGGTCGAGTACCTCGACTTGGACGGCTCCGTCCTGCGCCGGGAAACGGCCGCCACCAATGCCGAGGAATACCACCGCGCCTGCTCCGAGCAGGGCTTCGTCCCGCTCGATCTATGTCGTTGATCGCGAGGGTAACGTTCTCCAGAACAGGAGTGCCGATCATGTTCCCATCCGAGATTTCCGCAGTCGATCATCATCCCCGGAAGCGCGTATCGGTCCTGGATACCGAGATGAGCTACGTCGATGTCGGCAAAGGCGACCCCATCGTCTTCCTGCATGGCAACCCGACCTGGTCCTACCTCTGGCGCAACATCATCCCCCACGTCCAGAACCTCGGCCTCTGCCTCGCGCCGGATTTGGTGGGCATGGGCCAGTCGGACCGTTCGGCTGCGTCGAGCTATCGGTTCTTCGATCACGCCAACTATCTGGATGCCTGGTTCGAGGCGGTGGGCATCGGTGCTCGGGTGATGCTGGTGGTCCACGACTGGGGCTCAGCCCTGGGCTTCCATTGGGCCCGCCGCCACCCGGACCGCGTGCAGGGGATCGCCTACATGGAAGCCCTCGTGCAACCGAGGCTGTGGGCCGATTTCCCTCCGCCGCGGGAGCGGATCTTCCGCGCCCTCCGCTCGGACGAGGGCTTCAGGATGATCGCGGAGGAAAACTTCTTCGTCGAGACCGTGTTGCCGAAAAGCGTCCTGCGGAGTTTGACCAAGGAAGAAATGGAGGCCTACCGTGCCCCTTTCCACACGCCGGAATCCCGGCCGCCGACGCTGGCCTGGGCCCGCGAGTTGCCTATCGATGGCGAGCCGCGGGATGTCGCCGAAGTGGTCGAAACCTACGGGGACTGGCTCGCGGCCAGCGATATTCCCAAGCTGTTCATCAACGCGGAACCAGGCGCATTGCTGGGAGCGCGCGCACGCCGATTCTGCCGGCAATGGCCGAACCAGACCGAAATCACCGTGCCGGGCATCCATTACCTGCAGGAAGATTCGCCCCACGAAATCGGCGCGGCGCTGGCGCGGTTCGTCGCGCGGCTCCGCGCTTTGCCGGCCCCGCGCGTATGACGGAGAGCATCGGCCAGCGTAGACGGCCTTCCATCTTCTGCTCCACCAGGAACAAGGTGCCCAGCATGACCAAGGCCATGTGATGATGCCAGGCATCCCAGCGGCGGACCTAGTAATCGGCCAGAACGCAGAGGATCAGGCCCGAAATACGGCGCCGTTGATTTGGCTGCATGATCGATTGGTTGTGCCCCGTTAAGTCTTTCTGAAAGCGTCTCTTGCTCACTGGGATGTGCCGAGGCATTCGTTCAGGTTGACCGGTCATGATAAGATGCCTCGTCGACAGTCTCCCGAGCTTAGAGCGTTTTCCGGATCGGTGTAAGGGATTCGGATATGTAGGTCGGCAATCCCTTGCCGACGTATCGGCTCGGCGAAGGGCTTTGTCGGAAGGGTCGCGACTAAAGCGACCGTTTGCGATTGGGAAGGGATTGCCGACCTACGTTCTCCCCTCCGGGAACGAATCCGTACACCGGGATGGAAAACGCTCTATGCTCATTGGGCTTTCAGCGCATCAGGCTCCCTTTGAGCAGGGCGGGCAGAACAGGTGTCAGGCGTATAAGTTCAGCGATTACAGCAAGAAACCCGTCGACGATCAGGACACCAGGGACTACCGGGATTCTGGAGGCACCGGGTGGGGACGCTTGCACCCGCCGGACAGCCATTGACCTCCCGGTCCCACAATACCCTTGATATTGTCTACTCGATCAGCGAAGCATGAGCCTCCCGGTCAACTTTTATCCCGAACTCCCCGCGTTCGATATTCACCGGGCACTCGCCTGGGTCCAGGCCGAGGCTGATTGGATTGGCCTGCGTTTCGTCCAGGAGCAGACCTATCGGCGTACCGTCCGCAACCACCTCCCGGAAGACAACGCCATCACCCTGGAGCGGGGCGTCATGGCGGAAGCACGGGTGGACGGCCATATCGCCTATGCCGGCACCAGCGATCTCTCGCAACAGGGCTTGGTCCAGGCCGCCCGGCGGGCCGCGTATCTGGCCCGGATCTGCGCGCCCCATGCCTTGTTCCCATTCACCGAAGGGCACCGGCCTCCGGCTCACGGACGCTTTGTCAGCACCCGGCGATTGGGTTTTGACCGTCTGACGCTCGCCGAATTGACCGATCAACTGATCCGCGCCAGCCGGTCTCTCAAAGTCTCCGACAAGATCGTCAGCACGGCCGCCGAAGCCACCTTGGTGGAAAGCACGGTGCACTACGTCTCATCCAGCGGCGCGGATATCGAACAGCAGTGGTGGCTGGTTTCCAGTCATTGCGCGGCCACCGCTCAGGACGGTACCGAGACCCAGCAGCGTTCATTGAACGGCCCGGCCGCCCGCTGCCGTCAGGCGGGGTTGGAATTCTTCGATTTTTCGGCCCTCCACGCCGAGTGCGAGCGGGCGGGCCGCGAGGCGCTCGAATTGCTGGACGCCGAAAATTGTCCCGATGAGACCCTGGACCTGATCCTGGCGCCGGACCAGATGCTGCTGCAGATCCACGAATCGATCGGCCATCCGCTGGAACTCGACCGCATCCTCGGCGACGAGCGCAACTATGCCGGCTGGAGCTTCGTGAAGCCGGACGATTTCGGCCGGCTGCGCTATGGCTCGCCCCTGCTGAACGTCACCTTCGACCCCACCGTCGCGGGTGAGTTTGCCTCTTACGCCTTCGATGACTGCGGCAACCCCGCGACACGGGAATATCTGATCCGGGACGGCGTGTTGCTGCGGGGGCTCGGCAGTTTGGAAAGTCAGTCTCGACTCGGCATTCCCGGCGTCGCCAATTTCCGTTCGGCCGGCTGGAATCGGGCGCCGATCGACCGCATGGCGAACATCAACCTGGAACCGGGCACCAGTTCCCTGGCCGAAATGATCGCTTCCGTGGAGCGAGGCGTTTACATGCAATCCAATCGATCCTGGTCCATCGACGACTACCGCAACAAATTCCAGTTTGGCTGCGAATATGCACGCAGGATCGAACAAGGCCGGTTGACCGACGTCCTCAAAAATCCCAATTACCGGGGGGTGACGGTGCCTTTTTGGAATGCACTGAAGCAGGTCGGTTGCCGCGACGAGCGGGAGCTCTTCGGAACGCCGTATTGCGGGAAAGGCGAACCTAATCAGCTCATCCGTGTCGGCCATGCCGCCCCGCCCTGTCTGTTTGCGGGCATCGACGTGTTCGGAGGTGGCTCGTGAGCTTTCTTCCGGAAACCCGACGGCTGTTCGACGATCTCGCGGATACAACCTTTTCCGACTTGAAGGCCGGAGAAGCGCTCAGCCTCCAACTCACCGCCGAAGATCAAACCTATGTGCGGTTCAACGATTCCAAAGTGCGGCAAGCCACGGCCGTCTTGCAGAGAAACCTGGCACTCACCTTTCAGTGGGCTGGCCGTCAGGTGACTTTCATGTTTGACCTCAGCGGCCACCTCGATCACGATCGGGCACTCCTGCGTTCCTGGTTGGAGCGGGCACGGCGGGAAGCTCGAACACTCCCGGAAGACCCTTTCGCGGTGCCCCTGCAAGACCATGGAACCAGCGAACACGAACATTCCGGGACAGAGCCGGACGCCGCCGCTGCGGTCAAGGCCATCGCCCGCGTCACCCAAGGGACGGACTTTACCGGACTCTTGGCCGCGGGCCCGCAGGTCCGCGCGGTCCGCAATTCGGCGGGGTTGAACCACTGGTTTTCGACCGCATCCCTATGGGTGGATTATTCCCTGTTCACGACCAACGCGTCCGGAGATAACAAGGCCGTCAAAGGTCGGTTCTGGGGGCCGGCATGGGATGAGGACCGGTTCCAGGCCGTCCTGGCTGCCGACAAGGCCCGGCTTGCCTTCTTGAAACGCCCTGCCCGCCCGATTGCGCCTGGCGAGTATCGGGTGTACTTCGCGCCGGCCGCCGTCGCCGAACTGATCGCCATGTTCTCATGGGGCGCGCTCAGTTACCGGGCGTACCGGGATGGTAACTGTCCTCTCAAGCGACTGATCCAGGGTGAGGTCGGTCTGTCCGAACAGTTCACCTTGAAAGAAAACTTCTGCTTGGCGCTCACGCCGCGCTTCAACAGCCTGGGCGAGCTTCCGCCGGTGGAGTTGATGCTCATCGAGAAGGGGCAGTTGAAAAACCTGCTGGTGAGTTCCCGTTCCGCAAAACAATATGGCGTGCCGTCCAATGCGGCCGATCCGAGCGGCTGGTTCGGAGAGCATTTGCGCGCGCCGGAACTGATGGCCGGCAACCTGCCTGAGACCGAGGTCCTGAACTGCCTGGGTACCGGTCTTTACGTGGGCAATCTGCATTACCTCAACTGGAGCGATGTCCAGGCCGCCCGGGTGACCGGCATGACCCGCTACGCCTGTTTCTGGGTCGAGAACGGCGAAATCGCGGCACCCATCAATGATCTGCGGTTTGACGACAGTTTGTATCGATTGTTTGGCTCGGCGCTCGAGGCGCTGACCCGGGAAAGCCCGATCCATCCCGCCATCGATACCTATCACTGTCGTGCACTCGGCGGCAGCAAGATACCCGGCGCGCTCGTCGGCACCTTTCGCTTCACGCTTTAAATAATCGGCACAGGGCCCGTTCCAGGCATTCTCAGGGAGCCCCCGGCGATTGGTTTTCGGCTAAAGGGGACGGCCATGTACGGCTTATACTAACCGTAAAATAAAGAATGCCATATTCGTGTTAGGCTACGGCCATGAGATGCAAAAGAGACTCTGACGGGCGATCGATCGACAATCTCTCGCTCCAAGTCATGCGCCAGCAGGCGGTTAAAGCAGTCGGCAAAGGCGAGACCGTGGCCAGTGTTGCCGCCGCCTTTGGCGTCAATATCCGAACGGTATTTCGCTGGCTGTCGGACTTTGCCAGCGGTGGACAAAATGCCTTGCTGGCCAAATCGATTCCCGGTCGACCCCCGAAGGTGACCCCGGACGAAATGCGCTGGCTTGCCGAGACCGTGCGTGATCAGACGCCCCTGCAAATGAAGTTTGAATTTGGTCTGTGGACCTTGTTGCTGATCGGCGAAGTGATCTACCAGCAGTTCGGCAAGCGGCTGACCAAGCCCAGTGTGGGGCGGATCATGCGGATGCTGGGGTTTACCCCACAACGGCCATTGTATCGAGCCTGGCAACAAGACCCGGTGCTGGTCGAAAGGTGGCAGGCGGAAGCGTTTCCGCGCCTGCAAGCCGAGGCGAAACGGGCCGGTGCGGTGATCTATTTTGCCGATGAAGCGGGCCTTCGTTCCGATTACCATGCGGGCACGACGTGGGCGCCGTGCGGCCGAACCCCGGTGGTCAAGGCGACCGGCCGGCGCTTTGGCCTGAATGTCATTTCCGCGGTCAGCGCTCGTGGCGATTTCCGTTTCATGGTCCAGGAGGGAACGGTCACGACGGTGGTCTTTCGGGAGTTTCTCAAACGCCTGATGGTCGGGGCCAAGCAACCGATCTTTCTGGTGGTGGACGGGCACCCGATTCATAAGGCCAAGTTGGTCAAAGACTACGTGGAACAGCAGCAGGGACGGCTGAAACTGGTGTACCTGCCCCCTTATTCCCCGCAACTGAACCCGGATGAGCAGGTCTCGGGGTCTGTGAATCCAGGGTGGCCAAACACTTACCCGAGAATAAAGCCGATTTGAAACGATGCCTGATCGGGGCCTCGCGGCGACTTCAGAAACTACCGCAGATCGTGGTCGCATTCTTCCGGCACCCTGAATGCCGATACGCCATAACATGACAATACTTTCTTTACGCTTAGTAACTGCCGGAGCAATATACTATAAAACTTATTATGTTAGCGAACCCAGGTGAAAGAAATGAGTATGAAATCCAGCTTAATAAAAATGGCAATAAAATTGACACCCAATAGATTGATTATTTGGGTGGCGAATATAATCCTTAAGGGTATTGCAGAATTAAAGAAATTTCGTTTTGACCTCGACGCGCGAACAATCTACGTTCAAACAAGGCTCTACGGTGAACAGGAAGCAATTGAAGTTTATCTGGAAGATTTTGCTGTTTTTAAGGACGGTGATTCCTACAGATTCATTATCCACCAGGCAAAATCGGACCGCCTTTGGCTGAATAACTTATTGTCCCGTATCGCAGGAAAAGCCTGGGAAATTCCTGCTATACCGCCATTGACGGCTCAACTCGAGCTTGCAGCCGAGTTGTTCAAAGCCAAATCTCCGGCACTGGGAAAAATCGATTGAGATTACACCCTTCCGCACGGCCTATACCTGCGCCGTCGGTGCGGATCGCTTCCACGATAAGATCATTCCGCCGGGTTGGATTGCCGATCTGAACGCGGCGTTCTAAGTACATTCAGGGAAGTCTTGCGGCATAGGCAACCTGCAGGACAACCCCGCCAATCAAGCCAATCTGTCGAGATTCGGCAAATATTTGCGGAATGTACTTAGAGCATTTTCATACCGACTGTACGGGTACTTGCGCGTAGGTCGGAAATCCTTTTCCGACGGTGCAGTTGGGCCAACGGGTTCGTCGGCAAGGGATTGCCGACCTACGAATGCTTGAGTCGATCTACCCTGGCCGAAGGCGCCAACGACTCCGGCCAAGCCTGTTTTGCCGTACGAGCGAGATCAAAACGCTCTAACGCCGTTATTCGACGCCGTAATACGTCGTCAGATAATCCAGAATCACCGACATGTCGTCCTGGCTGATCGGCGCTCCCATGACATTCACCATTTTGTCGACGGTCGCTTGCCAGTCGGTTCTTTTCATGAAAAGGGAGTTCATCTGGATATAGTCGATACTGTGGCACATGACGCAATTGGCCATCACGGTATCGCGTCCCGCCCCTTCCTTGAGCTCTATCTGCGCCTCTCCCGCAAAGGCGCTAGTGGAAAAAACCGCGACTAGCGCTAGCAGCAGCGTGTTGAGCATCTTCATGACATGGGCACTCATGCGACCACCACATTGATCCGTTGCACCACGTTGTTGTGGTAACCCGCTGGATTGAAGATGAGTTCGTAAACCTGGGTGCTTCCCTGCCGGCTCGTCGCCCTCGCCATGAGCACATGTTTGCCGCCCCGGCGTGGCGTGAAGGTGTGGTGCCAGGCGCGGAACGAGAAACGACCGTAGTCCTGTTCGAGCTGCGCGTCCCGCCACGTCCTGCCGCCGTTCACCGAAACTTCGACCGTTCGGATTCCATGCCCCCCGTCCCACGCAAGCCCTTTGACCGTCACCGGTTTGCCCGCATGCAAGCGCTGCCCTTCCTCGATGTTGGTCATGAGAGAATTGACCACCATATCGGTAATCGGCGTATTGTCCTCCCCTTCTTGCGAAAGAAATCGCTCGATGTGCGGGAATTTGTCTTTCGGTATCCGGTAAGCCCTGCTCATCCAGAATCCCGTTTCCGGTTTCGGCATCGCGCTGATGGACGTCAGCTGCTTCACCCAGTAGGTCCCCGACCAACCGGGCACCACCAGTCGTACCGGAAAGCCGTTCCAATGAGGCAGGGCCTCGCCGTTCATCTCGTAGGCGACCAGGGTGTTCTCGTCGAGGGCTTTCCATAGCGGAAGACTCTTGACGAAATCGGGGGTCTCGTCGATAGCTCCGTAATCGGCGCCGTCGAAGACGATTTCCAGCGCATCCGACTTGAGTCCTGCTCTCGCCAGCACGTCCTTGAGGCGAGCGCCCTTCCATCGCGCATTGCCCATGGCGCCCGCCCCCCATTGGACGCCGGGCACATGCGGCTCGGAAAAGCCGCGGCGATTCCCGGCACATTGGCACACGGCAAACAGTTCGACGGGCTCGAAATCCCGCTTGAGCTGGTCCAGCGTCAACTCGAAGGGATGCTCCACCGAATCGCCCCCTACCTCGAGCCGCCAGGTTTCGGCGGCCACTTGCGGAATATGGGCAAGGTGCCAGCGCACGAAGAACTGGTCGTTCGGCGTGATGACGCCGCTGAAAGCCCTGACCGGCGTCTCGAAGTTCGGTGGCCGGTAGGTGCGCTTGATGAGGGGCTTCTTGCCGGACAATGCCGCCCGCACGGCGCTTTCCACCGCACCGATCGGCAGCTCGCCGGCCCGCAATGATCGCGGCACCAACAAGCCCGGCCAGGTCACAACGACCCCGCCAACCAAACCCTTGAGAAAAGTCCGCCTATCCAAGGTCTCGTTCTCCAATTCTTAGGGCATACTTTATTTCCCGGTTTCAACTAAGACCTCCCTGACCGATCGAACGTTGCAGCTTCGGACGAGTCGATCAGATCATGAGCCGAGATGACTTAACCGAAACGCTGATACGGGTCCAGCCAAAGCTGTTAAGGAAGCTCTGAATAAGTCCTTCGACAAGCTCAGGACGAACGGTAACGTATGGATTCCGTTCGTGGTTCGACAAGCTCGCCACGAACGGAATCCACTTGTTCAGAGCTTCCTTAAGGACCGAGTGACGGAAGCCCAAAGCTTTCAAGGTATGCCCTCGGTCCGGAGCAGCAGGAACGAAATCACCCGGAAACGTATACCGTCCCGATTTGCTTCCCGGCATAGCTATCCTTCGCAAGACTCGGGAAGGTTTCGGAGAAGGGGCCGATGCTTTAATAGGAACTCCATCAGTACCTGATTGAACGCGTCCGGACGCTCCAGAGGCAGCATGTGCCGTGCGTCGCGGATGATCGCAAGTTCCGCCTGCGGCATTCTGGCCACATAGGTTTCCTTGACTGCTATCGGCGTGTAATCCCGATCCGAAGTGATCACGAGGGTCGGGCAGTGAATGGCGTCGAGATGATCCGCCACGGTCCATCCGATCAAAGCCCGCAAAGCGTCAAGGTAAGCCCGCGGATCATTCTTGGCCCACCGATCGATGAATAGCCGTTGCAGTTCTGCCTGTTACGGCTTGGGGAAGAGACGCTTGCCCAAAACCCTTCCCATTTGGCGCATCCCCAGCAACCGGACGATGAGTTTCCGTTGGACGATCTGCAGTCGTGCTCTGAGCGTACGGACGATGAATTCCGGGCCGCTGTTGACAATCACCAGGCTCTGCACGAGTTCCGGGGCGCTGATGGCGAGCTGAAAAGCGATCATGCCTCCCATCGAGAGGCCGACAACGTGAGTCGGACCCAGGGAGAGCAAGCGGATCAGTTCCGCCGTGTCCGCCGCAAACCCAAGAATACTGTAGGGGCCGGGCGGCTTGTCCGATCGGCCATGGCCGCGGAGGTCGAACGTGACCACGTGAAAACGTGGAGAAAAGTAAGCGAGCTGAGCTTCCCAATCCCGTGTGCTGGAGCCTAGGCCGTGGATGAAAAGCAAGGGCGGGCCGTGCCCCAGGCTTTCATAATGGAGTTCTGCACCTCGTATTTGAAGTCTAGGCATGCTCATTCCTTAAGCGGCAGGTTTCCGTTGCCGAGCTTGGCCTTGAGCGGCTCCGTCCTGAGCCGGTCAGCGGGCGATCCAGCCCCCATCGACCGGAAAGGCCGCCCCCGTGGTCGTCTTGGCCGCCTCGCTGCACAGGACAGCGGTCCAGGCGCCAATGTCCTCCGGGGTCGAAAATTGGAGCATAGGCTGTTTTTCGCGCAGGAGCGCCAGTTTGGCCTCTTCCGGCGAAATCCCCTGCTGTCGGGCCAAGTCCTCAATCTGTTTTTCGACCAGCGGGGTCAGCACCCAACCTGGGCAAATCGCGTTGCAGGTGATGCCGGCGTTAGCCGTCTCCAGAGCCACGACCTTGGTCAGACCCAGGAGGCCATGCTTCGCCGCCACATAAGCGGCCTTGCCCTCGCTGCCTACCAGGCCGTGGGTTGAGGCAATGTTGATGATCCGTCCCCAACCGCGCCGCTTCATGCCCGGCAGCGCGGCTTTGATGGTATGGAAAGCGGCTGAAAGATTGACGGCGAGCACGGCCTCCCACTGCGCATCCGGAAATTCCTCCAGCGGCGCCACATACTGAATACCGGCGTTGTTGACCAAAATGTCAATGGCACCGAAATCCGCCTTCATCGATTGGATCATGCCGCGGATGGCAGCCGGTTGTGAGAGGTCTGCGGGATAATAAGCGGTTTTCACACCCTGAGCGCGGCTCAAGTCCTGCGCCAATCTCTCGATCTCCGCGATCTCCCCGAAGCCATTCAAACCGATATGGCAGCCCTGCCGGGCGAGTTCGGTGGCGATGCCGAGACCGATGCCGCGGGTGGAACCGGTGACCAGGGCTATCTTCCCATGGAGCATGATTTATTCTCCGCCGTTCCTTGTGGACGCCTCATCCATGGACCTCATGGTCTTCGTTTAGGTTCCGGGAGGCCTTCCGCTTACTGGACGATCTCCTGATAGTGATGCGCTCGCAACCCAAAAACTTCCCGGTTAGACAGGAACGCAAGAGACTTCTCACCGGCTCGCCGAGTTCTTACGGTTTGCCCTGCGAGTGCTTCCGGAAAAACCGGACCATCTCCTCCGAGGCGCTGGGTCCCTTGGGGTCGGTATACGAGACATCAGGACTTCCGCCCGACCAGCCGTGGCCCGCCCCATGAACTAGCCACTGCTCCATGACGACCTGGCCGCGCGCGTCGTGATAGATGGAGTGGGTATAGGAATGCCCGTGAGGCACTTGACCCCGGTTCGCCGTGACCCGCAATTTTCTTCCCGCGCCTGAGTGTACGGTCGCCCACTGCGCCAACACCCGATCGCCATTGCCGGGGTGAACCGTGGTGTCCCGGTCTCCATGAAAGACGATGGTGGGGACGATCCGGAGTGCTTTCAGCGCTGCCGGGAAACTGCTTTCCCGCTGCAGCAGCGCAGCTGTTTCCCCTTGCTGCATGGCCGCGAAGGCGGAGGGGATGTCATGAGCGACACCGTAAGGGAGTCCGGAATGGACGCCGATGGCGGCGTAGAGCTCAGGATAGTTCACTCCCATGACCATGGCCATCGCCCCGCCTGCCGAGTGTCCCGCCACGTAGACCCGTCCGGCGTCAAGGCCATGGGTGCTCACGATGTGCCGGGTCATGTCGGCAAGGATGGACGGTTCGCCATGATCCCGGTGCTGGTCGCTCGCCTTGAACCAGTTCCAGCATCGGGACGGATTGGCTTGGGGCGCTTGCTCGGGGTACAGCACGAAAAATCCCTCCCGTTCCGCCAGGATATTCATGCGGGTGCCCGCGGCGAAGTCGTCCGGGTCCTGGGCGCAGCCATGGAGCATGACGATCAGCGGCAGAGCTTGTCCGTGGTAGCCGCTGGGAATATAGAGCTTATAGGCGCGGGTTCCGGCCGGGTTGGTGAAGGAACCTGTCATGAACTGCCCTCCTGCCTGAATGTCCGGGTTTGCCTTGCTCGGTTTGGTTATTATGGATTCGAGTCCGGTTCGAAGCGAACGAAACGTAGCCTCGAAGGCGGACGACGGCGCGGATGGGCCCGCGTCGTGCGGGCTCCCATGCGCCGATGCCCCGCTGTCCGGTGGCGGCGTGAGTTGGGGAATGTCGTCGATGACGCGGCACGTGCTGTCAATAGGTTCGTGACCGGAAAAGTCGGAGGTCTTCGAGGACGTGTCAGGTGCGAAACCGCCCCGGAGCGTGCGCCGGATGAGGGCGGCGGCTTCATCGAGCCGGCCAGAGCGGGTGAGCCGGGTGGCTTCCGCCATTACGGCGTGCAGTGCGTCGGTCATAATCCAGGTCTCCTTTGGCGATTGTAACAGCGGCCATGGTTCGGTGGGTGGTGACATGTGAGCTGTAAGTGAATCTCCACCGGCGAGGCGGAAAAACAAGGTCTAGCGGATGCGGCCGGCCAAGGCCGATTTGACGTCCGCACTGGCCCGCAAGGCGCCTAGTACCGTGATGGACTCGATGGTGTCCCGCGCCAGTTCGGGCGAGACATCATCGCCGATGATGACCAGGCCCAACACGTGAATTTGCAGCCTCTGTCCGGCCGTCCGTACCGCTTCCAGATCGCGGCGGGTGTACTCCTGCAGGCCGAGCACCAGGGTCTTGCGGGCCACGGTTTGTTTCACCACCTCCGCGTGGGCGGCAAGTTGGTTGCGTATCGCGGTACGAATGAAGTCGGTGCGGTTGGAATAGAAGCCTTCCTGCACCAGCAAATCGATCTGCCCGAGGTCCACGAACCCCAAGTTGATCGTAATTTTCTCGGTTTCCCCTGCCATACCTTCTGCTTACCATCTAATAACCATCTAAGGGGATGGTAGACTACTCCGAAACGGGGGACTGTCAAGTGGTGCCCGCGGCCGAACGGTTTCATGGCTGACAGTCCCCTACGAACATCACTCAGCGTGGCGGATTCGGATCTACCCAATCGCTTTAGAATACCGTTTACCAGAATGGGGCCATTGATGTCTGCCTATTGCACATATCGCTTTTTATATTGGGAGCCCGGAAGTACTAATGGTCAAGAAAGTAAAGCCACAAAAGCCCCCTCTCCCTCTGGGAGAGGGTTGGGGTGAGGGCGATTCGAATAGGGCTTTACTTTCTTTACCCACAGTAAATCGAACAAACCGTCCGAAACACGGTCCGTTTAAGAAACGGAATAAGGAGCTCTCCATGATCAAAACCATCGGATATGCTGCCCACAGCATGAGTGCGCCGCTGGGTCCGTTCCGCTTCGAGCGGCGCGAACCGGGTCCACAGGACGTGCAGATTGAAATCCTCTACTGCGGGGTCTGCCATTCGGATCTCCATACGGTCCGCAGCGAATGGCAGAACACCGTCTACCCGGTAGTGCCCGGGCACGAGATTGTCGGGCGGGTGACGGCGGTCGGCGACGAGGTGCAAACCTTCAAGGCCGGCGACTTGGCCGCCGTGGGGTGCATGGTCGATTCCTGCCGCACCTGTCCAGATTGTCGCGAGAATCTGGAGCAGTATTGTCAGAACGAACTCACGTTGACTTATAACAGTCCCGACAAGCACACGGGAAAGATGACTTACGGCGGGTACTCCAATGTGATCGTGGTCGATGAGCATTTCGTACTGCGCCTGCCCCAAAAGCTCGATCTCGCCGCCGCGGCGCCGCTCTTGTGCGCGGGCATCACCACCTATTCGCCGCTGCGTCATTGGCAGGTGGGCCAAGGCCAGAAGGTCGGAATCGTCGGACTCGGCGGCTTGGGCCACATGGGGGTGAAGTTCGCCCATGCTTTTGGATCGCATGTGGTGCTGTTCACGACTTCTCCGGACAAGACCGAGGACGCCAAGCGGCTGGGCGCCGACGAAGTGGTGATTTCAAAGAATCCCGATGAGATGAAGAAGCACGTCAACAGCTTCGACTTCATCCTCAATACCGTGGCCGCATCGCATAACCTGGACGCCTATATCGAGCTGCTCAAACGTGACGGCACGCTGTGCTTGATCGGGGTTCCGGATACGCCGCATCCGTCACCCGGCGTCGCCAACCTGATCTTCAGACGCCGGAAGATGGCCGGTTCGCTCATCGGTGGAATCAAGGAGACGCAGGAAATGCTCGACTTCTGTGCCGATCACGGCATCGTCTCGGACATCGAACTCATTTCCATCCAAAAGATCAATGACGCATACGACCGCATGCTCAAGAGCGACGTGAAGTACCGCTTCGTTATCGATCTGGCGTCGTTGACGCAGGAAACCGCCACGGCTTGATCAGGAAAATGATCATGCCGGCAAAACAGAAGCGTGGACGATCAGGAAGAGTTCATCTGTTCATCCGATTGGCTTATTCAATAAGCTTCTTCGAGCGGTCAAAACAGACCGTGTGAGGGCTGCAAACCGCGATCTGCAAGGGATGTTACGGGTTACCGTTTCACCCGAAACCGAGCCCAACCGGGTTCGCCGCCACGGACGTGATGATGGGCTGCACTGAGTCTTGGGCAGGCCGATATAGCGTGAATGCCGTAACCCACCACGGTAGATGGCTTGTGCATGGATACTCTCGATGCTGGCACGCGCTCTATGCTGCTCACGCGTTCGCAGTCCGATGCGTCGCGGTTCGACTTTGGCATGGGCCATTGCGCACAAATGGACAGGGGGCGTACTCCTGACGTGTAAAGCGGGTCTTCCACACGATGCCAGTTCTAAGTACATTCAGGGAAGTCTTGCGGCATAGGCAACCTGCAGGACAACCCCGCCAATCACGCCAATCAGTCGAGATTCCGCAAGTATTTGCGGAATGTACTTAGAGCGTTTTCCATCCCGGTGTACGGATTCGTTCCAGGAGGGGAGAACGTAGGTCGGCAATCCCTTCCCAATCGCAAACGGTCGCTTTAGTCGCGACCCTTCCGACAAAGCCCTTCGCCGAGCCGATACGTCGGCAAGGGATTGCCGACCTACATATCCGAATCCCTTACACCGATTCGGAAAACGCTCTAAAGCTGGCTTTCGATCTCATTCCTACATTCTAGCGGCGAAAGCATCCTCGCTAACGCGGTCGACTTCCGACATTCCGTGCGGTTGCCTCCTATAAGTGGTTCGTGCCCGCAGCGGTCATTCGATTCAATAACCACAGCGGACCGGGGCCAGCCACGACGCGGCGCTGGAACTACAACGTGCGGGCTGTGCACTTCCAACGTTGGCTCGAGCGCCGAATATGTGGCCAGATCATCGTCAACCGCGTTGCGCCTGGAGTCGCGCAAGGCCAGCGCCCGTCAAGCCTGCCCTTCGCTCAGGGGCAGCCGCACGATGAATTCACCCCCTGATCGGGGCCTGCGCTCTTGGCCTCCACCGGGCCTCCGTGCAGCGCCACAGCGCTGGACGATAGTCAGGCCGAGCCCCAACCTGCCTTGGAACCGGTCCAGGGTGCGCTCGGCTTGGGTGAAGACATCAAACAGGTAGGGCAGCAACGCCTTCGCCGGTATCCCGGATCCAAATGACGGCGTCATCCTGCTCACACGCCGCCTCCAGCCAAATTGTGCCGCCTTCGGGCGTATATTTGGCGGCATTGTTGAGCAGATCGACACCACTTGGGCCAAGCGCAGGCTATCCCCGTCCGGCCCGAGCGGCTGATCGGGCAGCGAGGCGATAAGCTTGTGACGGCGGGCTTGAATGAGCGTAAGCGTCCGCCGAGGACCGTCTCGACGGATTGAAAGGCTCAGGCGACACTGGTGCGAGCGGATGCACGGGGTGTCCGCACACTCTTGAGGTGGACGCACTGATGACTCACGATGCTGACTTCACA
>Ga0196965_1000613_pt1 | contig 18316 bp, 24 predicted proteins | sample S1_20metaG_FD_148668 | JGI IMG/M metagenome (GOLD analysis project Ga0196965, IMG submission 148668) | Soil microbial communities from Anza Borrego desert, Southern California, United States - S1_20 | ecosystem: Environmental > Terrestrial > Soil > Desert | place: USA: California | collected... | reverse complement strand
CGATATGGGCCGCTCGCTTGCCGCCGGAGAAATCGTCCCCGTCGACCCCAGCCCGCCGCCGACGCGCTGCGACGCGCTCCAGACCTTGCGCGTCTCGCCGCTCACGTTCGATATCCTCATGCGCGGCGGCGCCCGAGCGGTGGCCGTGAGCGAGGACGAGGTCGAGCAAGCCGTCGCCTTCGCTTTCCGTCAGTTGCGGCTCGTCGCGGAGCCCGGCGGCGCCGCGGCGCTGGCGGCCGCGCTGTCCGGCAAGGCCGAGCCGCTCAGCGAGCGGACCGTGGTCGTCGTCTCGGGCGGCAATGTCGATCCCGCGCTCTATGCCGCTATCCTGGCACGGCGATGAGCGGCGCGGCCACGGCCCTTCTCTCGATCATGATGATCGCCGTCTTCGCACTGGCCGGAGGAGGAGGGTGGCTGATCGCGCGCGGCCGCGACCGCAGGAAGGGCGCGCTGATGCTGGTTGCCGCTTTGGTCCTGCTCGGCAACGTCCTCATCCTGTCGCTCTAGCCGCTCGTGATCGTGCGGCGCATTCCCCGCGGGCCTCGCCTGCCGTTCGTCCTCGCCCCGGTCGCGGGCGTCGCGGCGGGGGCGGTCGTGTGGACGGCCTTGCCGCCGCCGGTGCTGCTCTCCGTGTCTACCTAGCGGATCGGGCAGCCGGGGCTCAGGCGATAATCGAGATACTCGTCCACGGCGCGCATCAGCAGCGGCATCTCCTGGACGAAGAAGTGGTTGGCGCCCGCCACCGTCTTGTACTCGATGGTGATGTGGCGCTGGGTGCGGAGCTTGTCGACCAGCTTCTGGACGGCAGGGGGGTTCACCACCTCGTCCCCTTCGCCCTGGATGATGATTCCGGAGGAGGGGCAGGGTGCGAGGAAGCTGAAATCGTACATGTTCGCCGGGGGCGCGATCGAGACGAAGCCGCGCACCTCGGGGCGGCGCATCAGCAGCTGCATGCCGATCCACGCGCCGAAGCTGAAGCCCGCGATCCAGGTCGATTCGGCTTCGGGATGAACCGATTGCACCCAGTCGAGTGCCGAGGCGGCATCCGACAGCTCGCCGACGCCGTTGTCGAACACGCCCTGGCTCTTGCCGACCCCGCGGAAATTGAAGCGCAGGGTCGCAAAGCCGCGCCGCACGAAGGTCTTGTAGAGCGCTTGGACGATCGCGTTGTTCATCGTGCCCCCGCCCTGCGGGTGGGGGTGGAGGATCAGGGCGACGGGAGCGCGCGGGCGGAGGCCGGGGCTGAACCGCCCCTCGAGACGGCCTTCCGGACCGGGGAAAATGACTTCGGGCATTGCACCTGCAGGCAGCTTGGCATCAAAGGAGGCGGCGAGGGATGAACCCTCGCCCGGCGCGGTCTATATAGGCCGCGCGCCCGCAAGCGCAATTTATAAGGGAAAGCCGCGCCTTGGCCGGACGTATCTATCTCGATCACGCCTCGACCACGCCGATCCTGCCGGAGGCGCAGGCGGCAATGGCGGAGGCATTCCGCAGCTGGGCGAATCCGTCATCGCCGCACGCCGAGGGGCGGGCGGTGCGCGCCCTGCTCGAACGCGCGCGGCGGCGGATCGCGCAGGCTTTCGGCTGGGACGGCACTCTGCTCTTCACCTCCGGCGCGACCGAGGCGATCGAGATCGTCATGCGACGCGCTCGCGCCGGGCCGAGGCTCGCCTCTGCGATCGAGCATCCGGCGGTGATCCGGTGCGACCCCGCGGAAATGCTTCCGGTGGAAAGCGACGGGCGGCTCGATCTCCGCGCGCTGGAAGCGGCGCTGAAAGGGTCCGAGCGGCCGCTGGTCGCGCTCATGGCCGTGAACAACGAGACCGGGGTCGTGCAGCCGATCGAGGAGGCCGGGGAGCGCGTGAAAGCGGCGGGAGGGCTGCTGCTTGTCGACTGCGCGCAGAGCGCCGGCAAGCTGCCCCTTCCCGAGGCGGACTTCATCGTCCTCGCCGCCCACAAGCTCGGCGGCCCGCCGGGGATCGGCGCGCTGCTCGTGCGCGATCCCGTAACCCTCGAGGCGGTCGGCGGCCAGGAAGGCGGGCATCGCCCGGGAACGCCCGCCGTGCCCTCGATCATGGGCTTCGCGGCCGCCGCCGAGGCGGATCATCGCTGGTACGAGGGGGCCAAGCGGCTCCGCGCCCGCCTCGATGCCGGAATCGCCGCCGCCGGGGGCGAGGTCGTCGCGAGCGGGTCGCCGCGCATCGCGACCATCGGCGCCTATCGCATGCCCGGCGGTCCCGGCGCCGCGCAGATGATGCAGTTCGATCTCGCGGGCATCGCCGTCTCGGCCGGCAGCGCCTGCTCTTCGGGAAGCCTCAAGACCAGCCACGTCCTGACCGCGATGGGCTGGAGCGAGGAGGCGTCGCGCGAGGTCATCCGGGTGAGCTTCGGTCCGCAAACGAGTGAGGCGGAGATCGACGCCCTCGTCGGTGAGTGGCGGGCGATGGCCGGGAAGCGCCGCGCCGCGTGACCCGCGTCCGCTTCGTCTCGGCCGACGGCGAACGGGCGCAGGAGGTCGAGGCGGCTGCCGGCGAGCGGCTGCTCGACGTCGCCCAGGCAGCGGGGCAGCCGCTCGAGGGGACGTGCGAGGGCCAGATGGCCTGCTCGACCTGCCACGTCATCGTCGCGGCCGAGGATTTCGGCCGGCTGCCGCCCGCAAGCGAGGAAGAGGAGGACCTGCTCGACCTCGCCGCGGGCGTGACCCGCCATTCGCGCCTGGCCTGCCAGATCCGCTTGAGCGAGGCCCTAGAAAAGCTGACGGTGCGGATGCCGGGCGCCTCCCATAACATGCAGGGACGATGATCGACCGCCGCAGCTTCCTCGCTTCCGCCGCCGCCGCCGCGGCTTTCGCTGCCGCCTGCGCGCGCCCACTGCCAGGCGACGCGGCGTCGCCACCGGGGCGCCGCGATGAGACCGCCTCAGACCAGTTCGAGGCCATTCGCGGCACCCTCGGCGCCGGGGGCCGGATCGGCGTTGCGGCGATCGATACCGGCAGCGGCCGCCGCCTCGTCCACGATGCCGACAGCCGCTACGCCATGGCCTCGACCTTCAAGCTCCCTCTCGCCGCCTTCGCGCTTGCGGAGATCGAAGCGGGGCGGCTGCGGCTCGACCAGGAACTGCCCTTCGCTCCCGAAGACCCGCTCTCCAACTCGCCGATCGTCGAGGCGAACCTCGCCCGGAGAAGCCTTCCCGTCGAGCGGCTTGCCGCCTCGATCGTCGAACGCAGCGACAACAGCGCCGCCAACGCGCTGCTGCGCCGCCTGGGCGGACCGGCGGCTCTGACCCGCTTTCTGCGCGCTTCCGGCGACGCCGTCACCCGGCTCGACCGGATGGAACTGGCGCTCAACTCCAACCTCCCCGGCGATCCCCGCGACACGACCAGCCCCGCGGCGATGGCCGCCACGACCCAGCGCCTGGTGCTCGGGGACCGTCTCTCGGCAGCCTCGCGCGCCCGGCTCGCCGCGTGGATGACCAATTCCGTGCCCGGCCCCGACCGCCTGCGCGCAGGCCTCCCGGCCGACTGGCGCTGGGGCCACAAGACCGGCACCGGGGCGCGGGGATCGGTGAACGACGTCGGCATCGCCTGGCCGCCCGGCCGCGCCCCGATCGTCATCGCCTGCTATCAGGACGGCGGCACCGTCCCCACCGCCGTCCATGCCGCAGCGCATGCGGCCGTCGCGCGTGTGGTGGTCGAGACGTTCGCGTAAAGGGCGTCGCCCTTGCGCCGCTTGCGGCGAAGGATATTCTTCTCCATATGCGCCGCGGGAGTCGGACGGACGGCGCTCTCGCCAACCCGGTCAGGTCCGGAAGGAAGCAGCCGTAACGAGTTCAAGCGCCGGGTCGTTCCGGCTCCCACCCCCTCATATCCGGCTCTCTCCGAACAGCCAGTTGAGACCTTCGGACACGGGCTCCCATCCCCAGAGGATCGAGGTGAAGCCCAGGCCGACGATGATCCAGTCGGCGAGCCACAGCCAGCGCTTCGCCGCGACGGGCGTGATCCCGAGCTCCGCCGGATCGAGGCCGCAGCCGGCAGCGAGGCCGCCGACCTTGCGATCCACATAATGGGCCGGAATCGCGGTCAGGACGAAAGCCGCCACGACCAGCAGCCCGCCCGCAATATGGATATTTTCGGTCTGGGACAGAGGCGAGCGCGACCAGATGATCGTGTGGATCATGAAAACGGCGATCAGCCAGCGGGCGAGGACGAAAGCGTGGCCGAAGCGGAGGAAGACCCAGCGCATCGCTTCGACCTTTCGGCACTCCTCGGGCTTGAGCGACCTCGCCAGGATCACCGCCGTCTGCGCGATCGAGACGTAGTTGAGAGCGGCGAGGATCGTGATGAAGAGAAAGCCGAACGTCATGAAGGCGTAATAGATGCCGGCGCCGTTCAGCACGCGGATGCCGGCGACGCGGTCGTTGAACCAGTAGGTCTGCCCGCCGGGACCGACCGCGACGTCGGCGATGTAATTGCCGGCGAAGACGGCGGCGAGCGACAGGGCCAGCGTCAGAGCCATCGGCGAGCGGAGCGAGTCGATGCGCGATGGCGGACGCCTGCCGACCGGCGACGGAACCGGATAATGCGACGAGATCATGACGATCTGCAGGCCGAGCGAGACGTAAGCGGGGCAGATCAGGAGATAGAGGGCGATGTTCCAGCGATCCTCCAGGAAGTTGATCGTGGCGTCGGTCGAGTCCCAGAAGAGCCGGCCCTCGACCAGCGAGAACAGGAAGTTGAACCCGAAGCTGAACAGCAGCACGAAGGGGACCAGGAGAAAGGTGGTGCCGAGCAGGGATCGCCGCTGCCGCCGCGCTTCGTCGCCGATCGCGATCGCGGGCGAGACGATGAGACCGAAAGCGTAGAGCAAGGACCGGAATTCGGGCCGAACCGACCGGCAGGCCCTGAACACGAACTGGTAACCCGATTCCACGACTGGATGGCTCATCGGTACCCCCCGGCGCCGGCGCGCCTGTCGCTTCCGTCCGGGGAAGCGCGCGGTTCGGCCGCCGGGATGCTAACCGGTTTCGGCCCGACGCAAAAGCCGATCCTCGCTCCCCGCCCCCTTCCAATGTCCCGTGGTGCGACAGGCGTAGGCATGCTCGGGCCGACCGGCTAGTGTCCTTGCCGATGGCGCCCGAATCTCCCGAATCCACCGGCGAAGCCTCGCTCGGCCTCGGCCTCGACGAGCCCGCGCAGCCCGCCCGCGCGCAGCCCTATCGCGTGCTCGCCCGGAAATATCGTCCGCAGAGCTTCGGGGCCCTGGTCGGGCAGGACGCGATGGTCCGGACGCTCGGCAACGCGATCCGGCGCGACCGGCTGGCCCACGCCTTCCTGCTCACCGGCGTCCGCGGCGTCGGCAAGACCTCGACCGCGCGGCTGATCGCCAAGGCGCTGAACTGCATCGGCCCGGACGGCGCTGGCGGACCGACCATCGACCCCTGCGGCGTCTGCGAGCCCTGCGTCGCCATCGCCGAGGGGCGGCATATCGATGTGGTCGAGATGGATGCCGCCAGCCACACCGGCGTCGACGACGTGCGCGAAATCATCGAGGCGGTGCGCTACGCGGCGGTCTCGGCGCGCTACAAGGTCTACATCATCGACGAAGTCCACATGCTGTCCAAGAACGCGTTCAACGCGCTACTCAAAACCTTGGAAGAACCCCCTGCGCACGTTAAGTTTCTGTTCGCGACGACCGAGGTCAATAAGGTGCCGGTGACGGTCCTGTCGCGCTGCCAGCGCTTCGATCTGCGCCGCATTCCCGCCGAGCAGCTCGCCGCCCATTTCGCCGAGGTCGCGGGCAAGGAGGGCGTCGAGGCCGAGCCAGAGGCGCTGGCCTTGATCGCGCGTGCCGCCGAAGGCTCGGCGCGCGACGGGCTCTCGATCCTCGACCAGGCGATCGCCCACGGCGCCGGCGGAGTCACCGCCGATCAGGTCCGGGCCATGCTCGGTCTGTCGGATCGAGGGGCGATCCGGCGCCTGCTCGGCGTGCTCCTGGCGGGCGACGCGCAGGGCGCGCTGGCCGCGGTCCGCGACCAATATGATCTCGGCGTCGATCCCGCGGCATTGCTGCGCGGCCTGCTCGAGGCTGTGCACGGCATCACCCGGGCCAAAGTCGGCGGCCCGCAGGACCCCGCCTGGTCGCACGAGGAGCGCGAGGCCTATGCCGATTGGGCCAGCCGGCTCTCCTTCGCCACGGTTCACCGGCTCTGGCAGCTGCTGCTGAAGGGCCTCGGCGAGGTTCACGCTGCAGCTCTGCCGCTCGAGGCGGCGGAGATGGCCCTGCTGCGCGTCATCCACGCGTCCGAGCTGCCCGATCCCGCCGAGCTGATGCAGCGCCTGACGAGCGGCGAGGTCGCTGCAACCCGCTCCGCGGCTCCCGCCGCGCCGCGCGAGGCGGCCTTGCCGGGCAGCTTCGCGGAGCTGGTCAAGCTCCTGGGCGGCGGCGGCAAGGCCTTGCTTGCCCAGCAGCTCCACGATTTCGTCGGCCTCGTCCGCTATGCGCCGCCCGAGCTCGTCATCCGCCCCTCAAAACCGCTCTCCAGCGACTTCCTGCGCGATCTCGCCGCGGCGCTCAAGGCGACGACGGGAACAGTCTGGCAGGTCCGGGCGTCGGACGAGGAGGCCGAGCCGACCTTGCTCGAGCAGGAGAAGGCGGCCGCGGACCGGCTGCGCGACGAGGTGCTCGCCTCGCCGATGGTTGCCGCCGCCTTCGACGCCTTTCCCGAAGCCGAGCTGACCGGGTTCACCCTGAACGACCAACGGAGCGCGTGAATGCCCAATCTCGACGAACTGATGAAGATGGCCGAGGAAGCCCAGAACAAGCTGATGCAGGCGCAGGAGGGTCTCGATCGCGTGATCGTCGAGGGCCTCTCGGGCGGCGGACTGGTCAAGGTGCGGGCCAGCGCCAAGGGCAGGATCATCGGCATCGAGATCGACGAGAGCCTGCTCGCGCCCAGCGAGAAGCAGATGGTCGAGGATCTGGTCGCCGCCGCGATCAACGATGCACGGGCCAAGGCCGACGTCGCCGCCGAGGGCGCGATGCGCGAGGCGACCGGAGGAATGCAGCTCCCGCCGGGGTTCAAGATGCCGTTCTGACGTCGCGGTTGCGGCGTGTCTGCTATAGCCCGTTCGTCTCGGGCGCCGGCTCCGGCTGGGGCTCGGCCGGGGGAGGGGCGGGTGACGGGACAGGTGCCCGCGTCTCGAACTCCTCACCTGGGAGTAGACGGGGACGTGGGAAGGGCGCCGAACGAGGCATGACGGTTTCCGGTCTCTCGCGCGGGGCGGCGACGCCGCGGTAAACGCAGGCGTCGAGGCGGTCGCGCGCCACCACCGCCGCCCGCGCCGCGAGCATGTTGCCGTAGCGCCTCGTGAAACCGCTCGGCGCCCTGGCCTCGCGGCGCTTGGGCAGTGGCAGAATTGCCGCAATGCGGGCCGCCTCGGTCCGGGAGAGGTTCGAGGCGTCGTGGCCGAAATAACGCTGTGCCCCCGCGTCGACGCCGTAGGTGCCGATGCCGGTCTCGGCGACGTTCAGATAGACCTCCATGATCCGCCTCTTGTCCCAGAGATGCTCGATCAGGAAGGTGAACCACGCTTCCAGGCCCTTGCGGAAATAGCCGCCGCCCTGCCAGAGGAATGCGTTTTTCGCGGTCTGCTGGCTGATCGTCGAGCCGCCCCGGACGACCGAGCCGCCGCGCGCGTTGCGCCGCATCGCGGCCTCGATCGCCTGCCGGTCGAAGCCGGAATGCGAGCAGAATTTGCTGTCCTCGCCGGCGATCACGGCGCGGACCATGTCGCGGTCGATCCGCTCGATGCTCATCCACGAGCCGCGCGCGCCGTTGCCGGCGATCATGTCCCCCAATTGGGTGAAAGTGACCGGCGGGTTCACGAAGCGGTAGGCGAGCACCCACAGGATCGACCCGACGAGGAAGACGAGGATGGCGTAGGCGAGCCACCGGACGATCCGCCACAGCCACGACCGGCGGGGACGGGGGGACCTAGGCGTCCGCATTCTCGTCACGGGATGAGGCGCATTCGGGTCCGACTGCCGGGGCGGAAGGTCACACCGAGGTCACACTCGCACGCGTCCGCTCACCCCGCCGGCAGCAGCCGCCGTTCGCCGGCGAGCCCCATCAGCGCCTTTTGCAGCTTCTCGAAGGCGCGCACCTCGATCTGGCGGATGCGCTCGCGGCTGACGTCGTAGACCTGGCTCAATTCCTCCAGCGTCTTCGGATCGTCCGTCAGGCGGCGCTCGGTGAGAATGTGCTTCTCGCGGTCGTTCAGGCTCTTCATCGCCTCGACCAGCAGATCGTGGCGGACCCTGGTCTCCTCGGCCTCCGCGACGCGCTCGTCCTGGAGCGGCTCCGAATCGACCAGCCAGTCCTGCCAGGTGCCTTCGCCGTCTTCGCGCAAAGGCACGTTGAGCGAGGTGTCGCCGCCCATAGCCATGCGCCGGTTCATCGAGACGACGTCTTCCTCGGAGACGCCGAGATCGGTGGCGATCTTGGTGACGTCCTCGGGCTTCAGATCGCCGTCCTCGAAGGCCTCGATCTGGTTCTTCATCCGCCTGAGGTTGAAGAACAATTTCTTCTGCGCCGCGGTGGTGCCCATCTTCACGAGGGACCAGGAACGCAGGATGAATTCCTGGATCGAGGCGCGGATCCACCACATCGCATAGGTGGCGAGGCGGAAGCCGCGGTCGGGCTCGAACTTCTTCACGCCCTGCATCAGGCCGATATTGCCCTCGGAGATAAGCTCCGAGACCGGCAGGCCGTAGCCGCGATAGCCCATCGCGATCTTGGCGACGAGCCTGAGGTGCGAGTTGACCAGCTTGGCCGCGGCATCGGTGTCCTGATGCTCGGTCCAGCGCTTGGCCAGCATATATTCCTCCTCGGGGGCGAGGATCGGGAATTTCTTGATCTCGGCGAGATAGCGGTTGAGCCCCGCTTCCCCGCCGGTGGCGGGGATCGTCGCCGGAACGTTTCTACCGCTTGCCATGGCTAATCTCATTCGACTCCCTGCGAACCGCGCGGATCGTCGCCCGCGTCGGCCTTTCTCTCTATACGGTGAGGACCCCGAACAGTTCCTGAATATCCGACGGAAGGGGGCTTTTGAAGGACAAGTTTTCTTTCGATACCGGATGCACGAAGCCGAGCTCGGCGGCGTGCAAGGCCTGGCGGTGAAAGCCGAGGCTTTTCAATATCTCCCGGTGCTCCGGGCGGGTCCGCCCGTAGACCGGATCGCCGAGCAGGGGGTGGCCGAGCGAGGCCATGTGGACGCGGACCTGGTGCGTCCGTCCGGTTTCGAGGCGGCATTCCACCAAGGCCGATTCGCGGAGCCGGCGGAGCAGCCGATAATGGGTGACGGCACGCTTGCCCCGCGCCCCTTCGACGATCGCCATCTTCTTGCGGTCCGCCGAAGACCGGGCGAGCGGCGCGTCGACCCTCCCCGCGGGCGGGTTGGGCACGCCTGCCACGATCGCCAGATAGAGGCGGTGGATGTCGTGGCGCGCGAACTGGGCGGCGAGGCCCTCATGGGCGCGGTCCGTCCTGGCGACGACGAGCAGCCCGGACGTGTCCTTGTCGATCCGGTGGACGATGCCCGGCCGCGCCACTCCGCCGATGCCCGACAGCCGGCCGGCGCAGTGGTGGAGCAAGGCGTTGACCAAAGTCCCGTCGGCATTGCCCGCGGCTGGGTGGACGACCATGCCGGCAGGCTTGTCGACGACGAGCAGATGCTCGTCCTCGTGGACGATTTCGAGGGCGATGTCCTGGGGCCGGTTGTGGGCCGGCACCGGATCGGGAACGCGCACCGAATAGGCGCCCGCAACGGCCTTGGCCGCGGGATCGCGCACGGGCCTGCCCGAAGGGTCCGTCACGCCGCCGCTCGAGATCAGGGCCTTCAGCCGCTCCCGCGAGAGCGTCGGAACGGCCGCGGCAAGCGCGCGGTCGAGCCTCCAGCCGGCAGCCTCCGATGCGACGGTCGCGTTGATGATCGACTCCCCCCGGGTCATCCGAACGGCGATGTGGCGACGAAAGGCGTGCGTTCAAGCCCGCTCCCGCGCCGCCATGCCGCCAAACGCTTGCCAGCGGCTGGCGCAGAGGCCAAAGGAGAGCCGGCGTTCGAAACAGGGTCAGGGGCGAAGCACGTGAAATCGCACGAATTTGCGAGCCTGCTCTGCTCGCGGCTCTGCCACGATCTGCTTTCCCCGGTCGGCGCCCTCAACAACGGGATCGAGCTGCTCGCCGACGAGCACGATCCGGAAATGCGCGCCCGCTGCCTCGACCTGCTCGGCGAGAGCGCGCGGGCCAGCGCCAACAAGCTCAAATTCTTCCGTCTCGCCTTCGGCGCCGCCGGCGGCTTCGCCGACCAGGTCGACACGCGCGAGGCGCGGGTCGCGATCGAGGGCCTGTTCGGCGGCGACGGGCGCATCCAGCTCGGCTGGATGGTCGACGAACCGACCATGTCGAAGTCGGCGCTGAAGGTGCTGCTCAACATCGTCCTCATCGCCGGCGACGCTTTGGTCCGCGGCGGGCGGCTCGACGTCGGCGCCGAGAAGCACGATAGCGGGCTCGACATCGTCGTCCGCGCCGAAGGGCCGCGCATCGTGCTCGATCCGGAGCTCGCCAAGGTGCTTCGCGGCGAGATCGACGAGCAGGAGATCGCTCCGCGGGCGGCGGCGGCCTGGCTCGTCCATCTCCTCGTCGACGAGGCGGGCGGAGAAGTCCAGGTCGCCGACGGCGGCGAGGAGAACATGCTGCTGCTCGGCGTCGCGCTGCCGGGCTGATCCGGCGCATGGGCGATCTCGGCATCGTCGATTGCCCGTCGCCCAATCACGACGCGCGCGACCATCCGGTCTCGATGATCGTCCTCCATTATACCGGGATGAAGGACGCCGCGACCGCGATCGCGCGGCTGCGCGATCCGGAATCGAAGGTCTCGTGCCATTATCTCGTCGACGAGGACGGCACGATCCTGAGGATGGTACCCGAGGAGGAGCGCGCCTGGCATTCGGGCCGCTCCTGGTGGCGCGGCATTTCCGGAGTCAACGGCGCCTCGATCGGGATCGAGATCGTCAATCCGGGCCACGAGCACGGCTATCGTCCCTTCCCCGAGGAGCAGATCGACGCGCTCGTCCGCCTCGTCGCCGACGTCAAGGAGCGGCACAATATCACCCGGGGCAACGTCGTCGGCCATTCCGACGTGGCGCCGGCACGCAAGCAGGATCCCGGCGAGCTCTTTCCCTGGTCGCGCCTCGCCAGACATCGCCTGGCGCTGCCGCGGCCGACCCACAATCTGATGGACCCGTGCTGGACCGACGCGGGCTTCCTGCTCGCTTTGGAGCGCTTCGGCTACGACGTTTCGGACCGGCTGGCGGCGGTCGTCGCCTTCCAGCGGCGCTTCCGGCCGGAGCTGATCGACGGCACGATCGATGGCGAATGCCGCGCGATCCTGCTCGCCCTGCTCCTTCCCAAGCCGCGCGGGGACGACTAGATAAAGGGCGCCAGAGGGTCGGGCGGCCGCGGCGCGCTTCGGCGCGTCGAGGAAAGTCCGGGCTCCACGGAACGACGGTGCCGGGTAATGCCCGGCGGGCGCGAGCTCAGGGAAAGTGCCACAGAAAGCAGGTCGCAAAGACTTCGGTCCTGCGACAGTGAAAGGGTGGGGTAAGAGCCCACCGCGGCCCCGGCAACGGCGGCCGGCACGGCAAACCCCACCGGGAGCAAGACCGAATAGGGACCGCGCGGGCTCGTTCCGCCCTATGCGGTCCGGGTTGGTCGCTTGAGGGGCGGAGCGATCCGCCTCCCAGATGAATGGCCGCCCATCCGCATAGCTTCGGCGAAGGCGGTGGACAGAACCCGGCTTACAGACCCTCTGGCACTTTTTTTTCTCATTGGTCGTGCGCCTGGCCCGTCCTCCGACTAGATAGGCCCGGATGGCGAAGCAGACGCGCTCGAACGATTGGGGTTTTCCGCGCTGGCGGGGCTACGGCTCCGGCCGCGGCGCGCAGCAGGTGCGCCTCTGCGACCGCGACGGCTGCGAGGAGCCGGGCGACCGCCCCGCGCCGAAATCGCCCAACAGCCCCGAGCGTTGGTATTTCTGCGAGCGCCACGCCGCCGAATATAATCGCAACTGGAATTATTTCGAAGGCCTCTCGGCCGAGGACGCGGCCGCCCGCGAGGCGGAGGAGACGCGCGGCGCCGAGGGTTTCCGCAAGGCCAATTTCTACGGCTGGGGCGGGCCCGGCGACGGCAGCCGCAGCCCCGACGAGATGCGCGCCCTCGGCGTGCTCGAGCTCGATTCCGACGCGGGTTTCGAGGAGGTCAAGGCGGCCTATCGGCGGCTCGCCAAGGCCAGCCATCCCGACGTCGCCCCCGGCGATACCGAGGCCGCGGCCCGCTTCCAGGCGGCACAGGCGGCTTATGAAGTGCTGAGAAAGGCCGAGGAGCGCCGCAGCGCCGCCGCCTGAGGCGTGGTAACGCGAACGGTTTTATCTGTTCCCAGCTCTCAGGCTTGATCCGTGAACATGAAGGTGCCGCTGACGTGGGCGACCGGGTCGGCCGGGTCGCCGTCATGGGCCAGGCCGCGAACGAAGCCGACGCTTCGCGTCGTGCGGTAGCATTCGCCTCGGCCGACGATGTCGCGGCCGGGGACGGCGGGCCTCAGATAGTCGACGCGCAGGTCGAGCGTCGCCTGGTGGCGGAAGCGGCCGAGCCGGATCCAGATGGCGAGGCTGGTCGCCATGTCCATCAGGCTGATCATCGGACCCGAAGCGATGATTCCGCTTTCGACGACGCCGATCAATTTGTCGTCATAAGGGAGGACGAGCTCCGCCCAGTCCTCGCCGTGGCCGCGATAGGCGATGCCGAGCGCGCCGCCATGGCCGACCTTGCGGACGTACGACATGAACAGTTTCGGATCGAAGCCCGGCATCTCCCCGAAGTCCGGCCGGGTCATCCGGCGAGCCTTCGCGCGGTCTCGCGTACCAGGGCGATCATGTTCGGTATGCCCTGGGTGCGGTTCGAGCTCAGCTGCTTCTCGAGCCCGAACGGAGCGAGGGCGGCCTCGATGTCGGCCCCGGCAATCTCCTCCGGCCGCCTGTCCTGCACGGCGAGCAGGACCAAAGCGACGATCCCCTTGGTGATCGCGGCATTGCTGTCGGCGAGGAAGTGGAGGCGGCCGGCGGAAAGGTGGGTCGGGTAGACCCAGACCGAGGCCGAGCAGCCCCGGACCAGGGTCGCGTCGGTCTTCAGCGCGTCGGGCATCGGCTCGAGTGCGCGGCCGAGATCGATCAGCAGCCGGTAGCGCTCGTCGGCGTCGAGCAGCTCGTAATCGTCGTAAACCTGGTCGAGCGAGTGGAGGGCCATGGTCCCGCCTTAGCCCCGGTCCCACCGCGCGTCATCCCGACATGGATCAGCGGTCGCGGAGGCGCTCGATCTCGCGCTCGAGGCTGTTTTCCTTCTCGACCGTGATCCGCTCGAGGACCTGGAGGCGCTCCTTCAGCTGCCTGACCTCGTCGCGCAGCCGCTGCGCCTCGGCGTCGTCGCGCGCGCCATGCTGATTGTCCCTGGAGTGGCGGTGGACGCCCATCTTGGCGCGGACGATCCCGGCAATCATGACCACGGTCACGATCAGCACCACCATCAATTGTCCGCCGTTCATCCTTCATTCCCCTTTTTGCGAATGCGTGCGTTCAATTGAGCGGCTTGTCGCGCAGCCGGTCGATCTCGTCGGCGACGTCGATGCCCTTGTCGGTGACGATCCGCTCCAGCACGCGCACGCGCTGCTCGAGCCGCTCGGTCTGCGCCGCATATTGCGCCGCTTTTTCGGCCGTCATGCGGGCCTCGATCTCCATCCTTTTCTCGCGGTGCTCGATCAGCCTTTTGATCAGGCCCTGGCCGAAGATCAGGATCGTCGGGATGCCGATGATGATGAAGGCGAGAAATATATCCGTGATGCGGTGCATGGTGGCTTCCTCATTGTCCCGACGCGGTCAGCGCAGCTGCTCGATCTCGCGGGCGGTGCGCTCGGCGGGATCGGTGGCGATCCGCTCGAGCACGGCGAGCCGGTCCTCGAGGCGCCCGACCTGAGTCTTCAGGCGATGATTCTCGCCGGTGAGCTCGCCGATCCGATCGGCCGCCTCGCTTCCCGCGCGCTCGGCGATCAGGCGGTGGCGCGACCTGATCCAGGTGGTCGTCACGATGAGGATCACGGCCGAGATCATCGCCAGGGTGATCACCAGGAAGATTGCGAGATTGTCGTCCATCGAAAGGATTCCCCCTGTTCGCGCGCTCAGCGCAGGTTCTCGATCTCGCGCGACAGGCGGCCGTGCGAGCTGGTGACATAGGCTTCGACGTCGGCCAGGCGGCGGTCGATGTCGCGGATCCGCGAGCGGACCAGCCGGGCCGTGCGGCGCGGATTGGTCCGGACGCCCTGCCAGAATTTGGCGTCTTCCTTGCTGCTGTAGGTCAGCTCCTGCGGCTTGACCGGCGCCATCCAGGCGGTGACCAGATAGGCGATGATGCCGACGCCCGATCCGAACAGGGTGAGCAGGATGAAGCCGATCCTGACCAGGGTCACGTCGAGGCCGGTATAGTCGGAGATGCCGGCGCAGACGCCGAGCCACTTCTTGTTCTGCTTGTCGAGATAGAAGCGGGTCCTCGGGGACGACATCAGAGCCTCCTCTCGGGCTGGTTGGAGCGGGTGCCGAGCGTGCCGGCGCCGCGATCCTCGAGGCTGAGATCGGCCGGATCGCAGGCGATCGAGCGCCAGTTCGGATTCTCGGCCTGGAGGATGCGCTCGATCGTGCACATCCGCTCGTCGAGCCGGCGGGCGACGTCGTGCAGCTCGTCGAGCAGATTCTCGTCCTCGTTGGTCAGCGTCGCCGCGGTCTTCCACTTGGTGATGTAGTGGAAGATGATCCACGGCAGGCCGATGAACAATACCGAGACGACGAAGATCGGGATCAGGAACTCGCCTTCCATCTGATCAGCCCTCCTGGCTCGCGGCGGATCCGGCGCGCTTCGCCTTCAGGGCCTCGAGCTCGGCATTCACCTTCTCGGAATTGCGCAGCTCGGCAATCTCCTCGTCGAGCGTCTTGCCGGCGCCGCCGAGGTTCATCGCGTCGGCGCGGCCCTCGGCGAGGTCGGCGCGGCGCTCCAACACGTCGAACCGCGAAAAGGCCTCGTCGACCTTGGTGCCGGCGTACATCTCGCGCATCTTGATCCGGTTCTGGGCGGTCTCCAGCCGGTTCATGATCGCGTTCTGGCGGGCGCGCGCTTCGCGCAGCTTGGACTGGAGCTTGGCGATGTCCGCCTCCGAGGCGCGAAGCGCGTCGTCCAGCACCGCGATCTCGGAGCCGAGCTGCTCGGCCATGTCGGCCGCTTTCTGCTTCTCGATCAGAGCCGCCTTGGCGAGGTCCTCGCGGTCCTTCGAAAGGGCGAGCTCCGCCTTCTCGGTCCAGCTCTCCTGGAGCGCCTCGAGCTTCGCGATCTGGCGGCGCATCTCCTTCTGGTCGGCGATCGTCCGCGCCGCGGACGCGCGCACTTCGACGAGGGTTTCCTCCATCTCCATGATGATCATCCGGATCATCTTGGCGGGGTCCTCGGCCTTGTCGAGGAGATCGGTGACGTTGGCTGCGATGATGTCGCGCGTCCGGGAAAAGATACCCATGGGGAGAAGCTCCTGCAGTGATTTGGGGACTTGGTACGATCTTGGCGCTTCCGGCGCCTCGGGCGCAAGGGGCGGGAGCGGGGACAGCGGCGGAAGCGGCGGCATGGCGACGATCGCCCGGCCGCTTCCTTGGCTGCGCCGCTCAGCCATGCGCGCTGTCGGCGGTGCCGGCCGATGCGTAGACCACGGCCGCCGTGCGGCTGGCGGCATGGCCGTCGACGGCCGCGCCGACCGCGACCGTGGTCAGCATCAGCGAGCAGAAAGCGGCGGCGGCGACGCGGATGAAATTGCTGGACATGAATGCCTCCCTCGAAAAGCCGTTTCCCGCCACCCCGGCGGGATTTGCCAGATCAGATACAAGCTGCGTGCCAAACCGTGAAAAGGCCGGGAAACAGCCGGAAACGCCTCTTTTCGAATGGTTTGGAAGCAATCCAGGCTTGCCAAATGGTGGGGAATCGTCCCAATTGATGGGATGGAACGGAACACCCATCTGGTCGGGCAATCGTCGACCTTTCTCGATGCCATCGAGCGCGCCAGCCGCGCCGCGCCGCTCGACCGGCCGGTTCTGGTGATCGGCGAGCGCGGCACCGGCAAGGAGCTGGTCGCAGAGCGCCTCCACCACCTCTCTTCGCGGTGGGACGGGCCGTTGGTTGTGATGAACTGCGCTGCGCTCCCCGAAACCCTGATCGAGGCGGAGTTGTTCGGCCACGAGGCCGGGTCGTTCACCGGCGCGTCCAAGGCCCGCGCCGGGCGCTTCGAGGAGGCGGACGGAGGCACCCTGTTCCTCGACGAGCTGGCGACCCTGTCCTCGGGTGCGCAGGACCGGCTGCTGCGCGCCGTCGAATATGGCGAAGTGACGAGGATCGGCGCCTCGAAGCCGGTGACCGTCGATGTCCGCATCGTCGCGGCGACCAACGAGCATCTGCCGAGGCTGGTCGAGGAAGGCCGCTTCCGCGCCGATCTGCTCGACCGGCTCTGCTTCGAGGTGATTACCCTGCCACCGCTGCGCCACCGCGACAGCGACATCCCGGTCCTCGCCGACCATTTCGCGCGGCGCATGGCGCTCGAGCTCGAATGGGAAAGCTGGCCCGGCTTCAGCGAGGCCGCGATGGGGCGGATGCTGGCCTATCCCTGGCCGGGCAATGTCCGCGAGCTGCGCAACGTCGTCGAGCGCGCCGTCTATCGCTGGCAGGATCCGACGCGGCCGATCGACGCCATCCAGTTCGACCCGTTCGAATCGCCGTGGCGGCAGGTCGCCAACGACAACAAGCCGGCCGAAGCGCCGACGGCGTCCCTGCCGGCGCCTGCTGCGGGCCAGGCGGTGGGAGCGTCGCGCTTCGATCCGGACGCCTGCGCGGATTTCCGGCTCGCCGTCGCGGAATATGAGAAGGCGATCCTCTCCGCGGCGCTGGAGAAGTGCCGCTGGAACCAGCGTGCCGCCGCCGCCGCCCTCCAGCTCAGTTACGATCAGCTTCGCCACGCGCTGCGCCGCCACGAGCTGCAATAGAAGCGGATCGCTTTTCCTGCTATTTCAGGCGGATCGAGAGGAATCGCTCATGGCCCTCCGCACCCTCCTTGCTTGCGCCGCCAGCCTCGCTGTCGCGGCCCCGGCGGCAGCCTCGGTGATGGTGATCGGCGGCAGTGCCGCGCGCCAGTGCTACGAAGCCGCGGAATCGCCGCTGACCCCGCGTCCCGAGACGCTGCAGCTCTGCGACCAGGCAATCGACGTGGAGCCGCTCAGCGAGGCCGACCGTGTCGCGACCTTCGTCAACCGCGGCATCCTGCGAGTCCGCGCCGGTCGCACCGTAGACGGCCTCGCCGATTTCGACGAGGCGATCCGGCGCGATCCGAGCGTTGCGGAGGCCTGGTTCAATCGCGGGGTGGCCCTGATGCGCACGGGCGGGTCGGAGCGGGCCCTGCCTGCCTTCGAGGCGGCGGTGGCGCTCGGCACGCAGCCGCCGGCGCTGGCTTATTTCGGCCGCGGCGCCGCGCACGAGGCGCTCGGCAACCTGCGGGCCGCTTATGCCGACTATCGCCGCGCGAGCGAGCTCGATCCCGCCTGGGAGCCGCCCGCGCGCCGAGCTCGCCCGCTTCAGCGTCCGCGCCCGCTAGCGCGGGAACCCCGACCGGTCCCGGTCGTCTCCAATGAGAGGAGACGAACTCATGCCGTTCCAGCTTCCCGACCTGCCCTTCGCCCATGATGCGCTCGGACCGCACATGTCGGCCGAGACGCTCGAATTCCACCATGGGAAGCACCACAAGGCTTATGTCGACAAGGTCAACGGCATGGTCGGCGGGAAGGGGCTCGAGGGCGCCTCGCTCAGCGCGGTCATCAGGGAGGCGCGCCGGCGCGGCGAGACGGGCCTGTTCAACAACAGCGGCCAGATCTGGAACCACAATTTCTTCTGGCAATGTCTCGCACCCCCCGAGGGCCAGCGGCCGACGGGACGGCTGGCGGCTGCGATCGACGATTCGTTCGGAAGCGCGGGGGCGTTGCTCACGGCGCTGAAGGAGGAAGCGGTCGGCCATTTCGGCAGCGGCTGGGCGTGGCTGTCCCTCGACCGCGGCACGCTCCGCATCACCTCGCTCCACGACGGCGATTCGCCGGTCGCTCACGAAGGCATGCAGCCGCTGCTGACCCTCGCTGTCTGG
>Ga0196965_1000612_pt1 | contig 18327 bp, 10 predicted proteins | sample S1_20metaG_FD_148668 | JGI IMG/M metagenome (GOLD analysis project Ga0196965, IMG submission 148668) | Soil microbial communities from Anza Borrego desert, Southern California, United States - S1_20 | ecosystem: Environmental > Terrestrial > Soil > Desert | place: USA: California | collected... | reverse complement strand
AGAACCTATGTTGACCAGCTTAAAATAAAGCCGCAAAAGATTGCCTCTATCTATGAAATTCCTTTTCTGCCTATTGATTTTTTTAAACAACATCCCATAAAAACTGGTGACTGGAAAGAGGAGACTACATTTGAAAGCAGCGGAACTACAGGCCAAATCAGAAGCAAACATTATATAGAGGATTTGCACTTCTACCTGGAAACATCAACCACGGTATTCGAAAAGGTTTATGGTAAGGTTGAAAATTATTCCATTATTGCGCTTTTACCTTCCTACCTGGAAAGAAATACTTCTTCCCTGGTTTATATGGCCAACGAATTTATTAAGAAATCAACTTCTGGAGACTCCGGGTTTTACCTAAATAATTATGATGACTTAGTTTTAAAAATCCAACTATTAAAAAATAAAAAAACACCAACCATCATAATAGGGGTTACTTTTGCGTTACTAGAACTGGCGGAAAGATTTAAGGGAGATTTGTCTGATATGATTATCATGGAAACAGGAGGTATGAAAGGGCGAAGAGAGGAAATTACACAAAGCGAGGTACATGATATAATAAAAGGAAGTTTTTCCGTAAAAAACGTACATACTGAATATGGGATGACTGAACTATTATCCCAGGCATATGCACAAAAAGAGGGAATCCTTGAAGGTCCTTTGTGGTTTAAGGTTTTGATAAGGGATGTTAATGACCCATTTGATTTAAAATCCAAAAAAAGAACCGGAGGCGTTAATATTATAGATTTGGCTAACGTTCATTCCTGCGCATTTATCGAAACAAAGGATATAGGAGAGAAGGTTGACGAGAAAAAATTTAAAATTTTGGGAAGGCTGGACAATTCAGAAATCAGAGGTTGTAATCTTTTAATACAATAATTTATTACATGCTTCTTGCTTTCAATTGCCCTTTTTGTATATTTTTGTTATTAAATATAAAGATTTATCTAACATGAAAATAAGACTTTTAATTGCAACGGCTTTTATACTTTTTGTTTCTTCTTGCACTTACAAGACCTGTCCGACATATTCAAAAGTGGTAAAAACGGATAAAACAGCAATAAAAGGATAATCCCTTTATTGCATTTTTTCAGTTTTATAGATTAAATGAAGTGTAATTTTTGGTCTCCTTTAAGGTAATCTCATTGTTACACATTATTACCAATCTTTCAACAACATTTCTTAACTCTCTTATATTTCCCGGCCAGTTTAGCGTCTTGAGATATTCCAGGGCATCTGGCTGAATTTTCTTTTTTGCTGTCCCGTATTCTTCTGCTATATCTCCTAAAAACTTATTTACAAGCAAAGGAATATCCTCAACTCGTTCTTTTAAGGACGGCACTCTTATAATGATTACCCCTAACCGATGATATAAATCCTCTCTGAATCGATTTTCTTCTATTTCCTTCTTTAAATCTTTATTCGTTGCAGCAATTACCCTTACGTTCACCTTAATCTCTTTCTCCCCTCCCACTCTTGTAATTTTATGCTCCTGTAATGCCCTCAACACTTTTGCCTGGGCTGACAAGCTCATATCTCCAATTTCATCCAGGAACAAAGTGCCATTATCCGCTTGTTCAAATTTGCCTATCCTTTGTTTAACCGCTGAGGTAAATGACCCCTTCTCATGTCCAAACAATTCGCTTTCTATAAGTTCACTGGGAATTGCTGCACAGTTTACTTCAATTAAGGGCGCATTTGAACGATTGCTTTTAGAATGAACAGCCTTAGCCACCAATTCTTTTCCAGACCCATTTGGACCGGTAACCATTACTCTGGCATCGGTCGGCGCTACCTTTTCTATGGTTGCTTTTACTTCTTTTATCGAATCAGATTCCCCGATTATCTCGTAGCCTTTAGAAATTTTCTTTCTAAGCGTTTTCGTTTCCTCAACCAGCGCTCCACGGTCCAACGCATTTTTTACGGTAAGTAACAATCTGTTTAAATCCGGCGGTTTTTGAATAAAATCAAATGCCCCTTTTTTGGTAGCATCTACGGCAGTTTCTATGCTTCCATGAGCTGAAACCATAATGAACTGGCCTTCCTTTCCAAGTTCTTTGGCCTTATCCAAAACTTCTATGCCATCCATTTTTGGCATTTTTATATCACACAGCACTACATCATATTCATTTTTCTTAAGGAGATCCAGTCCTTCTTCCCCATCTTTTGCCTCTTCCACTTCATAATTTTCATACTCTAAGATTTCCCTAAGTGTGTTTCGGATAGCTTTTTCGTCGTCGATGATTAATATTTTTGCCATAGGTTGTGTTTTAAAAAAAATAACTGCAAGCCTGTAAGCCGGGTTCTGTTTCCCAAATGAATTTGAGACTCTTATCATCTATCTAGCTCCGGCGTCACCACCGGAGTCCATCAACCTACCCGTTTCGCAAATAAAGCGAGCAGCCTTACTCCCGGCACAAGTCCGGGAAGCGAAACCTATTTGGTCTTTCAACCCGTAAGGTTTACCATGCGCCCAATGTCACCATTGAGCCGGTGAGCTCTTACCTCGCCATTTCACCCTTACCTCAAAAACCGAGGCGGTATATTTTCTGTTGCACTATCTGTACTCTTAAAAAAAGAGCCCTTCCTGTTAGGAAGTACGGCGCTCTATGTTGCCCGGACTTTCCTCCCCGATGAATCGAGGCGATAAGACGTCTTGCAGTCAATACAAAAATACAAGAATTACTAAGCAAATAGTTTCAATTCAAAAATAAATTAGGAGATAAAAATATTAGCTATCAGCAGTCAGGTATCAGGATTTCTATACCAGCCTAGAACTTTAGTTCAAATACCCCTGATTCTTCAATGGAATGTATTGTCAAATTAAGTGAAGAGGCACTTTTTAAAAGTCTTCCTGATACCTTTTTTGAGTTCGATCCATCTATAACAATCTGATTAACCTTAAATATTTTTGATATTTCTTTAAAATCGCCGATAGAATTGTTTCGAACAATTAATAAATCTATAGGAATCTTTTCTTTCTCTTTGTATTGAAATTTTTCTAAAGACTTATCAATCAAAAGCAGGGTCTTTCCTTTCCAACTAAGAAATTTAAAACCATTGCTCTCTTTAAGCCCTAAAGCTTCATCGGTCGAATCTTTAACTAAAATATGATTGCCCGCTGCAAATAATTCGACTTCAGAAGATTTATTGCTTTTATAGACTAGAATATACCTGGTATTTGACAAGGTGACGGTTCTCTTAATCTGAGACACTGAAAAAATGGAAACCACAATTAACATGGCCCAGACATATTTAAAGCTTTTGGAATAAAATAAAGCCAAAGCCAATCCAATAATAATATATAACAAAAATGTTTCTAAAGGATTTATCACCAAACCTGTTATAGAAGCTAAGGGTAAATCATTGGTAAAAAAAACAACTTTATTGCACAGCCAAACCATTCCTTTAATGATGAGGCCTAATAAGTCAGGTAAAAAAGGAAACTGGCCAAAGAACAAAAGCGAAACGCCGACATAAAGAATCGCTGATGTCAAAGGAATGATAATTAAATTAGAAAAAAGGAAGTAGGTAGGAAATTGTTGAAAGTAAAATATGCTTAATGGTGAGGTGGCGATTTGAGCTGCTATTGTAATCGCTATGGTTTTCCAGAAGAAATCAAGTTCCCAATTTTCAAACTCAAACCAACCATAAATTTTAGGATACAAATAAACTATCCCAAATACCGCCAGATAAGACAATTGAAAGCCGATATCCATTATTAAAAACGGATCGTAAACCAACAGACAAAAGGCAGATAAAGACAGATTGTTATAAGTGTTTTTCTGTTGTTGGAACATTTCCCCCATTACAAGAAAAGAAAACATCACAACTGCTCTTAGGACGGAAGCGGAAAGCCCTGTGACGAAAGCAAAAAGCCAGATCAGAGACAAAGAGAATAATCCAAAAATAACATGACCTTTTTTTATCCTCTTTATTCTGCCAAAGCCGAGTAGAAGCATCTTGAAAATAAGCGCCACATGCATCCCGGACACAGCAAGAACATGTATTACCCCAATCCTGGAATAAGCTGTTTTTAATTCGCTGTCCAGATCATGTTTAATTCCCAGAATTAAAGCAGAAGCCAGCGAAGATTCATTTTGACCTTTAATATTTTTCTTGAAAAGCGCCTCACCTTTTTTCCGCAGAAAAAGGGAGAAAGCAATTATTTTATTGCCCTGATTCTTCTTTATTATCGAATATTCCTTTTTTAAAAAATGCTGATGAAAGATCTGCTTGAAACTCTGATATTTCTTATAATTAAAATCATAGGGATTGTCGGGATGACGAACTTCAAAAGGTGATCCTTTAATTATCAGAACATCTCCATATTCAAATTTTCTAAGACTATCCTTTTTAGGTTGATAAATCAATACTCTTCCCGAAGCGTTTTCCCAACCCTTTTTGGTTTTTATCTGATCTATCTCCAGTTCTGCCTTAAACCAATTTTCCTTATTCTGTACTTCAGAGGCAATTTGTCCAGTATACCACAATATTTTCCTATCAAGATTTAGAATATGATCTTTATTATTTCTTTCATTTTGGAAATGGGTGATCAATCCGCCAGTGGAAAAAAGGAAAAGAAAAGCAAGCACACCGAAAAGATCCTGAAACAAGTACTTCTGATGTTTGGTGGAAACAGCATAAGCAATAAGATAGATTGCTAAACTGGAGATATTTAAACAAATCCATATTGAGGTGCTTGATGAGATATGTATCTCAAAAACGATCCCTAAGATGAGAAAGATTACATACCTTAAAAAAACATAAGGAGTCCAGGAAATTTTATGCATAACAGGATCACAATCAACACTTTTCTAATAGTGATAAAACCAGGAAAAAGTAACCCGGGGTAATGTGATAATTTGTTGATGTGATTATTTTCTGATGAGGTTAATGGTAAATTTTAAATTTTGAATGTTAAATGAAGTGAGGGAGTGAGATGATGTTAATGCTCTTATTCTGTAGGGAGGGAATAAAAAAAACCTAACAGGTTTTAAAGGCTGTTAGGTTTTTTTTATCAGAGAATTACTTATTTAGCATTAGTTACTTTTTTTGCTTTGGAATTACTTTTTACTTCTTCAAGCCGGAAAGTAGAAGTCCTGCTTTTTACTTTATATGACCAGTAAAGGACAAATATGCCAATCAAAACAAAAGGAATACTTAAAACCTGACCCATGTTTAGAGCAAGTTGATCTTCAAATGCTTCCTGGTTTTCTTTAAAAAACTCAACAAAAAACCTTTGTCCAAAAAGTGTGATGAGAAAAATTCCAAAAATAAGCCCATTATACATAACCGCTTTTCTGTTTTTCCAGATCAGGAACAAAACAGTAAATAGGATAAAACAAAAAATCCCCTCATATAATTGAGCAGGATGTCTTGCAAAATCTTCTCCATTCCTCACAAACACAAATCCCCAGGGTACATCTGTGGGCGTTCCTACAATTTCAGAATTTAAAAGGTTGCCAACCCTGATACATCCGCCGGTAAACGCTACAACTATTACCAGTCTGTCCAGCATCCAGAAATAATTATAGTTCTTATTCCTACAGAAAAGATAAAGCCCTGTAAGAATACCAATCGCTGCCCCATGACTTGCCAAACCCGCATAGGGTGGAAGAATGATTTGTAATGGATCGGTAAGGAATGTGGATGGTTCATAAAAAAGAAAATGGCCAAACCTTGCTCCTATAATGGTAGCGATAAAAATATATAATGTTAAAGATTCTACATCCTCTGCCTTTTTACCATCTTTTTTAAAAAAATGGAACATAAGCTGCTGACTCACCACAAACCCTACCAACCACATCACGCCATACCATTTTAAAGGCCAGTCAATTCCGGGAATTATAAAAATATCAGGGTCTACGTTCCAGATTATGTAAGATAAATTCATTATTTTCTATCGATAAAATTAAAATATTAAGGTGCATAAATAGGTTAAAAATGTTTCCTGTCAAAAATTTCCTTCATCACAAAAGCTGTTTTTATATTTTCAGGATCTTTTAAAAAATTAGCATAAGGGTTTAATGTTTTTTCTTCCTCGGGGTATTCAAATTCAATTTTATGTGCCTGTTCATAGTCAGAATCATACCTTTTTATTTCATTATAATTTTGCACTTTATCAAAATGATCGTGAAATTTCTCGGTCTTTAATCCTTCATAAGTCAACGGTTTCCTTTCCAGATTTTCCTTTTCTAAAGCTCCTTCCCTCTTTTCTTCATAAATTTTCCCTGGCTTGATTCGCTTTTCAGGCTTTACAACTTCTTTAGAATGTTTGATTTCTCTTTCAATATTTTTTATCGTTTCCTGTAATGTAGACTTCTTTTTTTCAGGAGGAGCGTCTGCATACGATCGGGTTGGCGTAGAATGAGGCAAGGGCTGTTTTGGCGCCTGTGGGAAATTAGTTTTTTGTTTGGCAGGCCCTTTTTTCATTTTAAACAGAGCATATATTACCACAGCCAAAATATAAAGTATTACTTTAAAAAGATCGTCCATTTAATTATTCTTTTAAGTTTCCACACTTCTTCTATTCCAACTCCATTTTCAGTAAATGTAGCTATATCTCTTACAACAATAGAAAATTTTTATCAATGGACAATTCATTTATTATATTAATTTTGTTTTTACACGTGAAAAATTTTCCATCCTAATGCTTCTGACAAAACTAGAAATAAAAGGCTTTAAGAGTTTTGGAGATAAAGTAATAATCAATTTTGACGAAGGAATAACAGGAATCGTAGGACCAAACGGATGCGGCAAATCCAATGTGGTCGATGCTATCCGTTGGGTGCTAGGCGAACAAAAGACCAAAGCCCTCCGCTCCGAAAAGATGGAAAACGTAATCTTTAACGGTACAAAAAACCGAAAGCCTACGCAGCTTGCAGAAGTTTCACTTACTTTCAACAACACCAAAAATCTTCTTCCAACAGAATATTCCGAAGTCACCATTACCCGGAAGTATTACAGATCCGGGGAAAGTGAATATATGCTTAATGGTATTGCCTGCCGGCTGAAGGACATTAACAACCTTTTCCTAGATACCGGTATTGGCTCTGACAGCTATGCCATTATTGAGTTGAAAATGGTCGATGATATTCTTAATGACAAGGACCATTCGAGGCGGGGGTTATTTGAAGAAGCCGCGGGTATTTCCAAGTTTAAGATCCGAAAAAAGGAAACCTTCAGAAAACTGGAAGATACGGACAAGGATTTGGAAAGAGTGGAAGACCTGCTTTTTGAGATCGGAAAAAATCTAAAATCCCTTGAAAAGCAAGCCAAACAAACAGAAGCATATTTCAAATTAAAAGAAGAGTACAAAGAGCTAAGTACAAGGCTAGCGCGAAAACTCATATGGAAATATTCAAACAGTCTTACAGAAATCAATGCTAAGGTCGAAGTTGAAAACGATAAAAAGCTGACTTTATCAAAACAAATAGCTGAAAAGGAGGCCTTACTTGAAAAAGAAAAAGCTGCTTTAATTAATAAGGAAAAGCTACTTGCTTCCAGACAGAAATCTTTAAACGAGCATGTAAATAAAATCAGGCAATACGAGAGTGAGCACAAAATTAAAAATGAAAGATTAAGATACCTTAACGACAAGGCCGGAAACCTGAGCGGGCAATTAGAACAGGATAAAAAAAGCAATGAGAGAGCGGAGTTTAGTATTGAAAGTCTTACCAACGAACTAAATAGTGCGGAAAAGATTTTCATGGAAACAGAAGCAAAAATTTCTGTTTTAAAAGCACAATACGAGGAGCAAAAAACCAAAACGACTTCCGTACAACAGCAGGTAAATCAGCTTAGCGCCCAACTAAAAGCACAACAAGAAGAAAATTATAAACTGACTAAGTCTTTAGAAATAAAGCAAATTCAACTTTCGTCCCTCAAACAAGAATTGGACAAAGCCACCACGGATTCCTCCAGTCAATCGGCTAACCTTTCTGATTTCGAAGTAAAACTTGATTATCTTGAAGGGCAACTTGAAGATAAGAGAACAGAAGAAGCCAATCTCAAGTCATTGGAAGAGGAAATTCAAAAAAGGATTTCTTCAACGGAACATCTGCTAGAACTAATAAAAGAAGAAAAAGTAGTACTGACAAGGAAACTGGATGCCAGTCAAAATGAATATAACCTGACCAAATCACTGGTAGATAACCTGGAAGGATTCCCTGAGGCCATTCGTTTCCTAAAGAAAAACTCCGCCTGGGGAAAAAACATTCCGCTTCTTTCCGATGTCATTTCCTGCGAAGAAAAATATAAGGTAACCATTGAGAATTTTCTTGAGCCTTATATGAACTACTATATTGTGGATAATATAGAACAAGCTTACCTGGCCGTAAGTCTTTTGACCGAAGCTTCCAGGGGCAAGGCCAACTTTTTTTTACTGGATTCTTTTGAAAACTACCATGGCACCACTGCCAAGATCATAGAAAATGCTACAGCGGCCTCAGAAATTATAGAATATGATGTCAAGTACAGAAAGCTGGTACAGTTTGTTTTGGACAATGTATATTTAGTCCAGGGAGGAAAAGATAGAATTCCAAAGGATCCTGACACCATATTCATTCTGGAAGATGGGCATATTACCAAAAGAAAACACAGCATTACAGGAGGTTCTATAGGAATATTTGAAGGTAAAAGAATAGGCAGGGCAAAAAATCTTGAGAAACTTTTGGTTCAGATAAATAGCCTTTCAACAAAACTTGAAGAGGTTAATTTAAACCTGAATGAAAAGATCGAGGAATTAAAGAATTTAAAATCAAATACTTATAGGTCTCAATTAGAAAGCCTTCAGACTGAAATTAAACTTCTTAGTGACGAGCACATTACCATTAAAACCCGTCAGGAGCAATTCCAGCAACTCCTAAACAGCAATACCTTAAGGAAAGAAGATATTCTGGATAAGATCACTGATATAACTGCAGAAATTGAAGAAACCACTCCAAAAGTAAGTGAAGTAGCCAAAGCGCTTAAAGATCTTGAGGAAAGCATTACGGATTTAAGGGAAGATGTTGACATCCAAAATGACTTGTTACAGCAAAAATCCGCAACTTTTAACCAGGAAAACATTCTTTTCTATCAGCAGCAAAACAAGGTAAAAGGGCTGGAACAAGAGATCGGACACAAACAGAATGCTTGGGAAACCAGCAAGGCAAGAATTGATAAAAACTTAGAAGATCTTAAGGAAACGGAGGATGAAATTAAAAGACTTCTTGAATCCGCAGAAAACAAAGAAGATGATTTGCTGGAATTGTATACCGAAAAGGAAACCATTGAAGAAGGCGTTCGCGAGATAGAAAAAGATTATTATTCTTCCAGAGGAAACATAGATGTAATAGAAAAAAGCATAAGAGAAGTTCAACGATTGAAGGAATCTTCAGATACCCTTATCAATGAATTCCAGCTCAAGTTAAATGAGCTAAAATTAAATCTTACTTCAATACGTGAGCGGCTTTCTGTGGAATTCAGCCTTAATGCCGATGACTTAGTTCATGAAGATGCTGAAGAACAATTGGATGAAGAAACCTTAAAGCAGAAAGTAACAGATTCAAAAAGAAAGCTTGAAAACATTGGACCAATAAACCCGATGGCGATGGAGGCTTATAATGAAATCAAGCAGCGAAATGATTTTATCCATGAACAAAGGGAGGATTTACGGAAAGCAAAAGCCTCTTTGATGGAAACAATCAACCAGATAGATACCATTGCCAAAGAAACTTTTGAGAAAGCCTTTTTCAGTATCCGGGAGAATTTTATCAAGGTATTCCGATCACTTTTTTCTGAAGAAGATAGCTGCGACCTCACCCTTTCTGATCCCAATAATCCATTGGATTCTACCATTGACATCATTGCAAAACCTAAAGGGAAGCGACCATTAACCATCAATCAATTATCTGGGGGAGAAAAAACGTTGACAGCTACTTCCCTCCTTTTTGCCATTTACCTTCTAAAACCTGCTCCTTTTTGTATCTTCGATGAGGTAGATGCTCCTCTTGATGATGCCAATATTGACAAATTCAACAACATCATTAAAAAGTTCTCTTCAGAATCCCAATTCATCATTGTGACGCACAACAAGCGAACAATGGCCAGTACAGATGTTATTTACGGTGTAACCATGATCGAGCAAGGCGTGTCGAGGGTAGTTCCGGTGGATTTAAGGGCTTTGTAGGATGACAGGAATGAGCGACGAAAAGGGGCGCTTTCCTAAAAGGCCAAAGCTTTCAATATAAGTTAGAACGGCTGTTTTGAATGAAAAAGAGAAAAATATTTACCTTTGTAAAATGGAATCACCATTAGAAATAGAGCGTAAAATCAAAGAAGCAAAACCCTTTCTTAAGGAAAACTTTTTAGTTGACCAGATCGGGTATTTTGGTTCTTTTGCCAGAGGCGATTATAGAGAAGATTCTGATGTAGATATAATAGTTGAATGCAGAAGAGGAATCGGCTGGAAATTTTTTGACCTTAAAGACTATTTAGAAGAGATTCTTGGAAGAAAGGTTGACCTGGTGACAGAAAATTCATTAAGGACAAAGTGGAAGAAATCAATCTTAAGCCAGGTAAAATATTTATGAAAAAAGAAGATAGAAGCTTTCTGGAATTCCTGGAAGACATGATTAATTCTATAGATAAGATTTTAAAGTATATAGAAACAGTTGAAGGTATTGAAGATTTTTTAAGTAATGATATGGTGATTGATGCTGTAACCCGGAATTATGAAATCATAGGTGAGGCAGCAAATAAAATACCGATTGAAATTAAAGAAAAATACCCGGAAGTACCTTGGAGACAAATGTATGGGTTAAGAAATTTTGCTGCTCATGATTATCACAAAATAGATCATAGAATCCTTTGGGAAATAGCAGAAGACCATCTTGTTGAAAACAGAATAATGCTCGAGGAAATTCTTGAAAAAGAAATTAATGCAAACAAATAGGCTAATACTCTTATTGCGGTTTATTCCTTCGTAATAACCCGTTGCATCATTTCAACAGGTTTCCTAAAGGAATGACATGCAGAAGTTGGATTAAAAAAATTGAATGCTGAGTGATGAAAATTCAACATTCAACACTCAGCATTTAACATTACCTTCCTCTACTTCTCCTCCCTTGAAAAAGAATAAGGAAAATCTTCTTCGTTTGTCCCTCTTTGTTTATTTGGCTGATTGGTCATTTCGAAATCAATGGTAGCGCCATTCATTAAATCTGGGTGACTCAACCAGTTTTTGGAATAGGTTTGTCCATTTACTTTAACAGCATTAACGTAGCGATTTTCAGCGCTGTTGTTTGGAGCGTTAATTATCAGGCTTTTTCCGTTCTCAAGTTTTACTGTTGCTTTCTTAAATAAAGGCGCTCCTATTACATATTGATCCGTTCCGGGGCAAACAGGATAAAAACCTAGAGACGAGAATACATACCATGCAGAAGTTTGTCCATTATCTTCATCGCCACAATAGCCATCAGGAGTAGGCTGGTACATTCTGTTCATCGTTTCCCTTACCCAGTATTGGGTTTTCCAGGGAGCACCGGCATAGTTATAAAGGTAAATCATGTGCTGAATCGGCTGGTTTCCATGAGCATATTGTCCCATATTCGCGATCTGCATTTCCCTGATCTCATGGATCACAAAGCCATAATAACTTTCGTCAAATATTGGTGGAAGCATAAAAACAGAATCCAGTTTGGAAACAAACCGTTCCTTCCCTCCCATCAAATCAACCAATCCCTGTACATCATGAAAAACCGACCATGTATAGTGCCAGCTATTTCCTTCCGTAAAAGCGTCTCCCCATTTGAAAGGATTGAAGGGAGATTGAAACTTTCCATCTTTGTTTTTGCCTCTCATTAAGCCTGTAGCAGGATCAAAAATATTTCTATAATTCTGACTGCGTTTGGCGTATAGCTTAATTTCCTTTTTAGGTCTTTTTAATGCCTTGGCCAATTGATAAATAGTAAAATCATTATAAGCGTATTCCAGGGTTCTTGCCGCATTTTCATTGATTTCCACATCATAAGGAACATAACCAAGGGAGTTATAATATTTAACCCCTTCGCGGCCTACAGCTGTCAAAGGCCCTTCATTGTTTGCGCCGTGTAACAAGGCTTCATACAAAATATTGATGTCATATCCTCTTAGTCCCTTGATATAAGCATCTGCTACTACCGAGGCCGAGTTGTTCCCAATCATCACATTTCTGAAACCGGGACTTGACCATTCGGGAAGAAAACCGCCTTCTTTATAATCATTGATCAAGCCTTCCTGCATTTCTTTATTTATGGAAGGATAGGCTAAATTGAGAAAAGGGTATAACGCCCTGAAAGTATCCCAAAAACCTGTTCCTGCAAACATATACCCGGGCAATACTTTTCCATTATATGGACTATAGTGAAGCATTTTCCCGGAAGCGTCAATTTCATAATGTTTTTGAGGAAATTGTAGGGTTCTGTAAAGGCAGGAATAAAAGGTTCTCACCTGATCAATTGAACCGCCTTCTATCAAAATTTTACTCAATTGCTCATTCCAAATATTTCTACCCTTTTCTTTTATAACCTCCAGTTTATCATTCCCAAGCTCTTTTAAATTCTGGTCTGCCTGCTCATGACTGATAAATGAAGAAGCTACCCTGGCATTTATTTGTTCTCCTTTTTGAGTTTTAAAACCGACGATAGCACCAACATGGTTGTCCTGCAATTCTGGCTTATTCACCATTACCGAGTCTTTCCAGGCGGAACTAAAAGTAAAAGGCTTATCAAAGACTACGACAAAGTAATTTTTAAAATTCTCAGGCACACCGCCACTATTTCTGGTAGTATATCCTATAATTTTATTTTCTTCAGGAATTATTTTAATGTAAGAACCTTTATCAAACGCATCCACAATTACAAAAGAGCTGTCTGTTTGCGGAAAAGTAAAACGAAAAATAGCCGCTCTTTCCGTGGGGGAAATTTCAGTGGTCACATTATGGTCGGCGAGATAAACGCTATAATAGTAGGGTTTAACGATTTCCGATTTATGCGAAAACCAACTTGCTCTTTGATCTTGATTGATTTTAATTTCGCCAGTAATTGGCATGAGTGAAAATTGCCCATAATCGTTCATCCATGGACTAGGCTGATGAGTTTGTTTAAAACCTCTTATCTTATCTGCATCGTGCGTATAGGCCCAACCATTTCCCATTTCTCCTGTTTGTGGTGTCCAAAAGTTCATTCCCCAGGGAAGGGCAATGGCAGGATATGTATTTCCATTGGACATAAGTGGCTTGGAATCTGTTCCCATCAAAGGGTTTACATAATCTACCGGATTGGTAACCTTATCGATGGTTTGTGCCTGGACTTTTATTGCTGACAACAGCACCAGAATGATAAATAATTTTCGCATTTATTATATTGTTTTACTTTAACTCAATTATTCAAAAAGGTTTATAATCCAGAGCGGATGGAGGAGGTGAAGATACTCCCCACTTTTTGTTTGGAATATTACCCATTTCCAGTTCCAAAATCCCGCCATTTATCAGTTCTTCATGGGTAAACCATGACTTGTTCCAGGCTTTCCCATTTAATTTTGCACTTTGAATATATTTATTTTCCTCGGAATTGTTTCTGGCATTTACTGTAAATGTTTTGCCATTGGACAATTTAATGCTGATTTTTTCAAAGGAAGGACTACCAATATTGTAAACAGGGATACCGGGCGTAACCGGATAAAAACCCATCATGGAAAAGACAACAAATGCAGTCATTCCGCCTCCGTCTTCATCGCCGGGGATCCCGAAATAATTGTCCGGGAACCATGTATTGATTAACATTCGAATTCTTTTTTGCGTCTTCCAGGGCGATCCTAGATAATTGTAGAGATAAGGAATATGAAAGCTGGGTTCATTACCCATTACAAATTGTCCAACAAGTCCAGTTGCATCCGGAAAAATATACCAAAGATGGTATTTACTCCTGCCTAAATCCTCCCGGAATAAATTGTCCAACTTTTCTTCCGCTTTCTCCTTGCCACCCATTTGCTGAAATAACCCCTGGAGGTCATGCTTTACATCCCAATTGTAGGTGTAGGCATTGTTTTCAGTGAAATAATCCCTGCCGCCCTGGCCACCGGAGAATTTAGGATCAAAAGGTTCAATCCAGTTTCCCTCAGCATCCTTTGGCCACATAAAACCTTTATCTTCCCGAAAAACATTTTTATAAAATACTGATCTTTTTAAAAACAACTCTTTATCCTTCCCTTTTCCAAGAATGTCCGCAATTTGAGCGATACACCAGTCATCATAGCTGTTTTGCAGGGTAACGGCCACAGCCTGCCTTCTTTCAAAATCATGGACTTCTTCTACCGTCTCCTTTTCTCCGGGTTTAAGCGCGGGCATATAACCATTTTCATTATAGAAAGAATCCAGGGAAGTAGCAGGACCATTTTTCCAGGGAAGAAGGGTAGCTTCCAACGAATTTTTCTTCAAACCTTCGTATGCTTTTTTCAAGTCGAAATCCCTAAGTCCTTTTGTCCACACGTCCAGGATCCAGGCAGCAGAATGATTGCCTGTCATTAAAGGACCGTCTCCTGTAGTCAAAGCAAAGGAAGGCATCCACCCTCCTTGTTCATACATTTTTATATAGGATTTAATTTTATCTTCCTCCATTTTAGGATTGAGAAGCGTTTGAAGCGGTTCGAGGGCGAGATAAGTATCCCACATCCAGTTGTCTACATAAAAAGGCTCGGTGGATTTATGCACTTTATGATCGTATGCGCTGTAGTATTGTCCATATTCATTTATGTTGATCATTCTTTCATAACAACGGTACAATGAAGTATAGAAAACTCGTTTTTGTTCATTTGTGCCTCCGTCTACATTAATCTGGCTCATTACCTTCTCCCAGACCTGTAACGCTTTATTTTTCACGCTATTGAAATCCCAATCAGGAATCTCCTTTTGTAAATTCGCTTTTGCCTGTTCAATGCTGATAAAAGATATGCCATAGCGAAAAGCAACTTTTTTTGCATTTCCGCCAACTTGAATTATTGCCGTTTTCTGGTCTTCAGAATAATTGGTTTTTATGATGTCCGTATTTAATTCTCCATAAAAAAAGGCCTTCATATCCATGAATTCCTCTGTTCCAGTAATCGTCCTTTTTCCTTCAAACCTTAACTGTCCTTTGTTTAAAATTCCAAACCGGATATGTTGAAGCTGATCCTCTACGAATGTAAACTGAAAATATCCACTTCTTGAAGCAGGCGTAAATTCTATGGTATCTCCTGTTTCTTCCAGCCGGGTTATGTAGTAATGCGGCTTAATTTTTTCCTGATCATAAGTAAATTTTTTATTCCAGCTACTACTATCCGTTTTGCCACTGAAGGGCATAATGGAGAAAAGCCACTGCTGGCGGTGAGAAGCAATGGTGAGGGGGAAATAACTTATCTGGTCATCGAGTTGATCCTTTCTGGCTGGAAAAACCCTAACCATGGAATTGGGTAAATGAACAGCGGGACGGGTAGGTTCAAGAATAAGTCCAACCCCACCAATGGTTGGATCAATATAGGAATAGTTGGAAGGTTTTTCCTGGGAAAACAAAGAGAAAGTTATAAATAAAAGGAAAAACGGTTTAAGTAAATGTTTATACATTTAGTGAAATTTTAAATACAAAGAATGCTTTAGTTATACCCTTTTAACTTATGTTCCCCTAATTAACCCTCCAAGGATTTAAAACCCTTGGAGGGTTTTGATTCCTCCTCCTTTCAGATCTTAAGGCGTATATCCCGGATTTTGTTCTCCAAATTCAGGATTTCTTTGAATTTCTGGTTCAGGTATTGGGAACAACAGATGCTTTTGTTCGAAAGTCTTTCCCCAATGATTTGCCTGGCCTACCATTTCCACAAATGTTATCTCTCCATTTGCGGCAGCAGATGTTTCCGGGAATTTTCTTGTCCTTACCATATCAAACCAGGTATGAAACTCAAAAGGCAGTTCCCTGAATCTTTCCTCCCATACTTCTTCTACAAATTGATCAGGTGGCAAGGCAAGTAGTTCGCTTTTTATCGTATTGATGTCAGTTTGCCAATATGCCCGTCCCCTCACCTGGGAAAGATAATCCACTGCTTCTGGTGTTATGCCTTCAGACTGTGCAATTGCTTCCGCTGCAATTAACAGGATATCAGAATAACGGTAAGCTGCTTTATCTTTTCCCGAACTGGCAGTTTGAAACAATGCCTGATCATCGTGCCACATATAGGGCGCAGGATTAAATGTTTTGGTTACCCCATCCTGCGTAAGTGTGGTATGAAAGTATTGTTTATTCTGAGCCCTAAGATCATTTACCGCATCATAACCCCATATAAATTCAGGCACAGGCAAATAACCTCCATTTGTGATGGCATAAGCAACATCATTGGCTAGAGCCAACGGATAAGAATAAGCAGGATAGCCACTTTGAGCAATCCCTATTTCATATTCATGAAAGAAAATATCCTCAATTGCAGAGGCATCACTTTTACGAAGTTTATTGTATGCGCTATTTTCTAAAACCACATTTCCTCCCGCCATTTCATGTTGCTCCAAACCATATGTACCGCTGACAATTACACTGCGAGCCATTGCTGCGGCATCTGCATACCGATTTTCCTGCAATGGAAATCCACTCATGGTCAGGTAAACCTCCGCAAGCAAAGTAGCCGCCGCACCTTTGGTAACGCGCTTTCCGTTGTCGGCCATAGAGCGTTCGGAAAGGCCGCCTTCATTTACGGCATACAGAAGGTCAGATTCTATTAAAGTATAAACCTCTTTTACAGAACCTCTGGGAATATATAAAGAGTCTTCAACGGATTCCACCGGATCAGTAACCACGGGAACTCCACCAAACATTCTTACAAGGTAATAGTAGGAATACGCCCTGAAAAAACGTGCTTCTGCTGACAATTGCCTCAATTCAGCATCTTCTAATCCCGGAGTGGTAGGAATATATTTAATCGCATTATTGGCTCTTGAAATACCAACATACAAATCATCCCATAGATCCCCCAAATAATTGGATATATTATTACCATTAAGTGTCAGCTGCTGGGTATGCTGCACATGTGGCTCCTGACCCTTATATTCATTATCAAAAAAACCAGACATATATTGACCGAGCATTGCCCGTGTTCCGGAATATACTCCTCCGTCAAACATTTGAGGGGCGCCATTTCTGTAAAGGGAGTTTACCGCGTTGAATGCTTGAGCAGGCTCACTGAAATTTGATTCCGTGCTCAGCTCATCTTTTGGCTTTTCTTCCAGAAAATCCGAGCAGGAAAAATTAACAAAGCCTGTTAATAATATAATTAATGATATTTTTTTCATGGCTATAGAGCTTTAAAATTTGACATTTAAACCAAATGTATATGTCCTTGGTTTTGGATATTGGAAGAAAAAGATATTTTGACCCCATTGTTGATCGGCTCCTGCCCAGGAAGTTGCTTCCGGGTCATATCCTTTAAACTCATCCGAATGAACTACAAATGCATTTTGCAACGTGGCATAAACCCTCAATCCTTTAAGATTTAATCCACCAAAAATATCCGGGTTAAAACTGTATCCCAGGGAAAATAAATTTCCCCGCAAATAAGAACCATTTGCCACCCAGCGACTGTCTAGCTCACTATTTTGTCCTGCATAGGCCTGATTTCGGATTTCCTGAACCATGGTATTTTGATTGTTTTCAGTCCAGCCCTCCGTCAAAATGGTTTTTAACCCATTGGCAATTCCTGACCTGTCTTCTGTGGAGTGGAAAAATTCCTGAAGGATTTCTACGCCATATACAAATTGAAGGTCTATAGTCAAATCAAAGTTTCTATACCTGAAATTGTTGATAAAACTACCTGTCCAATCCGGGAGTCCTTTGCCCAGGATTTTCTTTTCAGTGGAACGCTTGGCTTCACCGGGCAAGTATCCTCGCTCTGCAGCTTCATCTGCTTCATCCGTTCCCCAAATTCCCAGACGTTCATATCCCCAGAAAGAACTTAAAGACTCTCCTACACGAAGAATGGTTTGGCTACCTGAAACCCAGAAAGGTCCAGGTTGGATGTCTTCATCGTTTTCTCCAAGTTTCTCAATCCTGTTCTTGTTATAATTCACATTAAAAGTAGTTTCCCATCCAAAGTCTCCCCTGTCTATGTTCCTTGTGTTTAAAAGTAATTCTATACCTTGATTGGAAACAGATCCTATATTATCCCTGACAAAATCAAATCCTGTGATGTGAGGAACAGGTCTATCCAAAAGTAAATCGGTTGTTAACCGGTGGTAATAGTCAAATTCCAATCCTATTCTTCTTTTAAATAGTCCAAGATTAAATCCTA
>Ga0196965_1000611_pt1 | contig 18347 bp, 8 predicted proteins | sample S1_20metaG_FD_148668 | JGI IMG/M metagenome (GOLD analysis project Ga0196965, IMG submission 148668) | Soil microbial communities from Anza Borrego desert, Southern California, United States - S1_20 | ecosystem: Environmental > Terrestrial > Soil > Desert | place: USA: California | collected... | reverse complement strand
CTTAACCTCGCAGGACGGCTTGTTAACTGACAAAACTGAATGCTTGTACCAGGATCATATGGGATTCTTATGGATCGGCAGCGAGGCTGGTATCTCGCGTTATGATGGTTATGCTTTCGAGTCTTTTGTGTTTACGGAAAGCAGCACAATCGGCGCCATCGTCAGCATCCTGGAAGATCGGTCCGGCACGCTTTGGGCAGCTGGCGAAAATGGTCTTTTCTATTGGGATGAAAAAGAATTTCGTCAGTCGCCATTCTTTAACCCCGCCGGTGTAAATGATTTGTATCTTGATGACACCGGAAACCTTTGGGTATGCAGCAAAGCTGGCCTTTTTCGGGTACTGGCCACACAGCTAAAAGACTTTTCCAACAATCACTCGCCTTTTCCTATATCGGCGTATAGTCATATCGTTGAAAACATCTACACCGCGGCGTATGCTGAAGATGGTTACCTCTATTTTGGCAGCGAACTAGGACTGGAACGGTTGAAAGACAACGTCCGTGAGACGGTCTGGCTCCAGGAGGACCGATACAGGGTGACAGGCATACTCCCATTTGGCTCGAACGGGGTTCTGTGGACGCGGCATGCCAATGTTCCTCTCTTCAAAACACCACAGGGGATTCAAGCATATCCAAATGTTAATATCATTTCAAAAGCAATCCCATTCAAAAACGGAGTGTTGGCGCTTTCTCCCCTTGGTATCGAGCAATATGAAATTAAGGGCGCTGCACGCCAAATATTAAAGTTTGATCTCATCTACGCAACGGACATTATCATTGACCGTGAGCAAAACATCTGGATTTCATCCTGGGAAGGTGTGATAAAATGCAGATCTACTCCATTCGTTCAGCATCAACCGCTCGATGTGGAAATTGTCGACGCGTACAGCATGATTGAGACGGCTTCCGGTGAACTGTTGATAGGCAGCAACCATGGAATGCTCTTCCGAAAGTTGGAAAGTTCGTTTCAACTTGTCTTTCCCAAAGGAAAGATTGTCCGAAGCGCCGAATTGTTTGATTTATTCGAAGACGAACGAAAGCGACTATGGATCGCAACGGGTTACCAGGGAATTGCCGTCATCAACGGAAATGCTATACATAACATTACGACGACGAATGGCTTGTCGAACAATTCGGTTCTTTTCCTCGCACCAGATAACGACGAAAAGTTATGGGCCGGAACAGAGAACGGCGCGAACCGCTTCGACCTGAATAGTGACTCGTTCCACTCCGATCAATTCTCCTTCGCCGACGCAAATCAGGCTTGCCACCTTTATGGATTGATGCAACAAAGTGAAACAATCTGGTTTTACGGGAAAAAGGGAATTTTTAAACTCAAAGACAACTTGCTTTATAAGGATTCAATTACTGGTCTTGGTAGAAATGATTTTGAGATCAGAAAAATTGTTGCTGATCGAAAGGGATCTTACTGGGTCGCGACCCAGGGGCTCGGTTTATTACAGTGCAGAATATCTGAGAAGGGCCTTCAGCTAGTTAAATCCTGGACGACCTCTGCGGGACTCAGATCTGACATTCTCCTTGATGTGATCTGTGATAAAAACAATCAAATCTGGATCAGCGAATATCACGGGATTTCAGTGTTGAAGATAAATGAGACTCCCTATAAGATCGTTGGCTACGACCGCCGGGATGGAACTTCGAACAAGCCGTATAATGATCAAAAGTTCTTTCAGGCTTCAGACGAGACGATTTGGGTATACAATACGACAGGCATTTATTCCTTTCATCCAGATAGCATTCATACCAATGCAACTCCACCATTGCTCACCATCAAGAATGTCCGCTTTATCAACGACAACAATGTTTTAGTGAATGACATAAATCGCAGTGGAGAGGTTCCTGCTCTCTCTTATGACGAAAACAATTTAGAGATAGACTATGTGGGAGTCAGCCTTACCGATCCTGGCAAAAACTTTTATCGATATAAATTGATGGGGTTTGACGACGAATGGAAGACCACTAAGGCTTTACAGGTGAGTTACGACAAGTTGCAACCGGGAAGCTACACGTTCGTTTTGAACGCAGCCAATAATTCGGGGACCTGGTCACAGTCTGATTCGTCTTTCTCATTTTCTATCCAATCACCATTCTGGCTGCGGGAATGGTTTCTCATCTGCGCCGCATGTGCCACCATTGGAGTCTCTGTGATTATTGTCCGAGTTCGTGAACGGCGGATTAAGAACCGCGAGGCGGAGAAACGGAGAATCACGTTGCTTATGGCCGAACTGGAGAACAAAGCACTCCGCGCACAAATGAATCCACATTTTATCTTTAATAGCCTTAATGCAATTCAGGAGTGTATTGTGACAGAACGCAACGATGTAGCGTACACCTATCTTAGTAAATTTTCACGTTTGTTAAGGATGATACTGAAGTATTCGGAGATGAATTTTGTGCCTTTGAACGTTGAGGTCACGCTGATCAACTTGTATCTTGAATTAGAGTCGTTGCGCTTCAACAATTCATTTAACTTTTCAGTAGAGATTTTAGGTGATCTTGATGTTGATGATGTAATGTTTCCAACCATGCTTACGCAGCCTTTCATTGAGAATGCTATTTGGCATGGGCTGCTCCACAAAGATGGCAAAAAAACATTGACAGTAATTTTTTCCAAGGACAATGAACGCCTTCGCTGTACCATAGAGGACAATGGTATTGGACGAGTCGAGGCGGAAAGTATAAAGAGGAAGCAGCTCAGATACGAGAGCGATGAGCCGAGGGGGATAAGCCTCATCCATCGACGTGCGAAATTGCTGCAATCGCTTGATGTCCTTGTCACAATTGCAATATCAGATGTAAGGGTGAACAACAGTGAAGTGTGTGGAACTAAGGTTTTAATTGAAACGCCGCTAGATTTAGATGATACGAGCATTCATTCTTGATGACGAGGAACGGGCATGTAATATGCTTGAGATCCTTATTAGGAAATACGTTCCGGAGATAACTGAATTAAAAAGCTGTAATTCCGTTAGCGCCGCCCTGCCAGCTTTGAAGCAATTCAAACCATCGTTGCTTTTTCTGGATATAAAGATGCCACATCTTAGTGGCTTTGATTTTCTAAATCATCTGCAACAATGGGACTTCGATGTGATTTTTACTACTGCCTTTGATCAGTATGCGATTAATGCCATACGTTTCAGTGCACTTGATTATCTGTTAAAGCCTATTGACGTGACCGAACTCCGACACGCGGTAAGAAGACATCTGTTGCGCCGGGAAAACGTTGGCAAAAACCGGAATGCGCTTGTTCATAATCTTTTGCAAAATGCAAAGTCGGGTGAGGATAGCGAACATAAGTTGGCGCTCACTACCAATGATGGTACGTACTTTTTGTTGACAAACGAGATCATGAGGTGCGAAGCCGACAGAAATTATACGTGGTTCTATTTGGTAAATAGGAAGCCGATGATCGTATCGCGTACTTTGAAAGAGTTTGATGAAATTTTAACTCCACATGGATTTATCCGATCGCACAAGTCGCATCTCGTGAATAAGTCATTCATAATAAAGCTTACCAGCGACGGAACTTTGTGTTTGACCGATGGCACCAAAGTAAGTGTTTCCAGGCGGCGTAAAGAGGCTTTACTGCGTTCAATGATACTGACAGGGTTACAACTCCCAGACGGCTAACCTCAGATGATATGAGTTGAAGCAGGAGCTATCCGATCATTGTCCACGCCTCCAATCATGCCGGATTCCCTGGCTTTCGGCCAGTGAATCTCTTTCGAATCGTTCAATAAAAAAATCCGCTTGTTGAACGATTACATTCTTCCAGTCAACATCCAGGGAGTCAGCAAGGAGATTGGGGTTGAAGTTTTGACATCCGAACGAAACTTCGGATTTGGAGACATTAAGGTAAATTGTTCTTGCAGGTGAATTCGCCACAGCAGAACTCGCAATTCTTCAGAATTTTGATGTTTGAGCTCATGTGTCTACCTGTGTCTGACGAGTCAGCATGTGCTCTAAGCTACCGGTGACCCTTAATTTTTGTTGCCCGTATAGTGCCCGGAAATTCAAGCAACAAAAAAGGACCGAATAACCCGAAGAATCACAAAAGCAATCCTTCTTGTTATTTCTTAACGCATTGACTATTAATCTGTTATTGTGATTTTGTTCGGGATGTTTGGGGACATCATTTTCCGATACAGAAAGTGAGTTGTGGGTTTTTGGTATCAGGAACGGTGTTTCTGGAAGTTCGAGGTACAAGAAAGGTCCAGAAAAATTTTTTCAACTTTTTACATTTTATCTGTAAAAAGGAAGGTGGTGAGTTCTCCAATCATCTCGCTTTCCGGTGATTTTCCTCCTCTTGTTCGCGATCCTTGTAAAGTTCCAAGTTCGCCAATCAAACGCAGTTATCGACTACTCTAAAATAACCGGTTTTTACGGTTGGCGGGAAATGAGTACTTGTTTCCAGGATACGACTAAATTTGATGTCAAATATTTCTTGATGGACAAGCCTATTTTAAATTCTACACTTTACAAGTGGACTCGGTATTGGATCGCGCAGGGAGGAATTAAGGTGATCTACGATAGCGATGATTTTCCAATATATTCGTCACAACAATACGGTAAATACGGTGCAAAGATGGGAGCACCGCTTGTGAGTTTGGAGCGTAGCCGATGCTTGATCTTATTAGGCGAACCCGGGACAGGAAAATCAACGGAGTTGTCTTTGGCAAACGGACCTGAAGGTTATACCGTGAAATACAATCTGAGCCATCATTCTACCGAACGCGAATTGATAGACGCAATCGAATCACTTCAAAATTTCAAAGATTGGAAACTGAGTGATCAAAAACTCTTCCTTTACCTTGATGGATTTGATGAAGCATTGCTTCATGTCCGTACGATCAACCACGCACTGACACGATGGTTCGCAATTAATTCGGGAGTATTTAGGATAAAGGAAGGAATATTTAATGTCAGGATTGCTTGTCGATCATCGGCGTGGTCTTCCGACGTAACACAAAGTCTGAAGGAAATCTTTGGTGATGATCATGTGCAAGAAGTTGAACTTGGGCCTCTTTCGGAGGTTGAGGTCAGGATAGCTGCGGAAGCGAGTGATTTAGATCCAACAAAATTTATTGAAAGCTTGAAACGCGCAGGTTTGGTCAAACTTGCTCTTGAACCCGTTACGTTAAAATTTTTACTTTCCGCATTTACCACTGGCGAACTCACCGACGCAGGAGCAAACAAATACAAATTGTACGCCCAGGGATGTCTTGCCCTATGTTCAGAGACAAACAAAAGTTATTTCGGCGTTAAAAAGCTAACGAGGAAGGAACGCATGGTACTGGCTTCCCGAATCGCCTTGTATTGCATGATTAGTAACAAAAATACGATAGTCGGCAGCGATGAGCGAATTGCCTTGCAGGAAACAGAATTCACAGCTGATGATCTTGTGGGTGATAATTTTCGATTTGGAGACTTAGAACAGTGCCCAAGGGTTGAGGATTTTAAAGAGGTGCTAGACTGTGCATTATTTGCACGGGATGGTGACTCCAGATTCAAATTCAAACACAAAACTTACGCGGAATTCCTGGCAGGGTGGCATTTAAATTCGCTCATTACTCCTGTCAAAACACTTCACCAAATTCTGACTTCGCCATTTCACAACCAAATTATCTTTCCCCAGCTGCGTGAAGTAAGTGGCTGGATACTAGCGGAAAATGATCAGTTTTCCGCATCGATTGCTTACGCTGAGCCGCTATATCTGATCTCTACACCAAAGGAGTTCTCACCGGAGGAAAGGGAAATCATTGTTAAGGAGCTGATAAGAAAAGCAGAGAGATATGAGCTGATGGATGGTACAGACTCGCGTAAGTTCTATAGGAAGCTGTCTCATTCGGGATTGTCAAGATTTATAGGCCCGTTAATTCGCTCCCGAAAGGTGAACAATGTCGTAAAGCGGATTGCTGTAAATATCACTGGGGCATGTCGACTTAATGACCTAACGAATGACCTTCTGCAAATATTGGCCGATGGCGTCGAGCCGACCTTCATAAGAAGGGAAGTTGTTAACGCAATCACGGAAATAGGTGAGGGGATCTCAATGAAACAGCTGATACCGTATGCGCTTGAACCACAGCCATTGGACTATGATGATGAAATAAAGGGTTCGGTATTGAGTGATTTATACCTAAAGCTGATAACCACTAGTCAGATGTTGAATGCACTGACGCCGGTAAAAAGACGGAATCTTTATGGCGCTTATAAGGGATTTCGGGATCAGGTTGGCGATACCATTCCTGACGAGGATTTAACCGTTGTAATAAATTATTTGTTGGCTCGTGACGACGAGATCGTCTCTGGGCATCTTGGAGACTTCGAAAACTTGGTTAATTCAATTGTTTTTAGAAGCTGGAAAAAGATTGCAGACCCTACGCTACTGGATTCGTTTTCCCGGTTGATCGTCAAATTTATGGTTGAATACATTCCGTTTCAAATACCGGAGTTAGAGGCCGAGAGAAGAGCTGTGGTTGAAACCATCTTCCGAAAATATAGAGCCGCGCTTGAGCCTTATCAATTCACGAGGCGAGGATCCCCCGCTAACAACTCATTGCTCTCATTGCAGGACTGGGATTGGTTAGTAGAATTGTTCAAGAGAGAAGCTACCCCAAATATTAAAGTGTATTTAGGTGAAATGATATTTTACCTTTTTACATTGGATGATTCAACACATGTTCTTGAATTCTTGGAGTTAGCCTATCCATACGAACCACTTTGGCAACGCCTGCCTCATTGGTTGCAGCCTGTCGATCTTGACTCGGAGGAAGCAATGAAACAAAAGAAATATCGAAAAGGCGTAGTGAGTAAATCCGCGGAGAACGTCACTTCAACCGAAAAAATTGATGGAATTGAAATTGTAAATACAAGGGTTGTTGCACGCCTTACTAGAATACGCGAAGGGGCAAAGGACGAATGGTGGAAGCTTATTTTCGATCTAAACTTTAATCAGGAAGGAATAAGCCAAAGCAATGGCGATTTTGTTTTTGATATTCGTAAACTACCTGGTTGGGTACTTCTAACTGATGAAAACAGGAGAGAAGTGATAAATGCGTCTGCTGAGTTTTTGAATACTCATGTTCCGAATGTCGATTGGATTTTCACCAACCAATTCTACAGACCGGAACTTGCGGGGTATAAGGCGTTGGTTTTGTGGATGAGTATTGATCAGGAGCGGTTAAATGATTTCACTGTCGAATTCTGGGAGAATTGGGTGCCAGTGATTGTGTGGTGTACTTTTAATACTTTAAATGAATTGCCTGAAGATCAGGGTCGATTGCTGGTATTATGCCACGCCAAAAGTTCTGACGAATTCATTCGGTTCATGGAGAAATATATCACGCATCAACTTAAAGCTGACAAAGAATTATACGACCTTCACAAATTAAAACCTGTAATTGAAAACTTGGCGGGGATGCTAATAACGTTACTTGGAACCAAAGAGTGTTCCCTTGAGAATCAGCAATACATCATCGAAGTACTTTTGGAGGAAAACGTACTCGCAGGCCACGACTTTATTAGAAACAAAATGTTGGGCGTCTTTAAGGACGATGACAGAACACCACTGGCATTATTCTGTGCTTCACGCCTATTATTAAATTTTAATTCGCAGGAGTGGCCAGAGTTCTGGAATCTCATTCGAAAGAATAGTGAAGCAGGGAAGGCAGTGTTTCGTGCGGCCACCGATAAGCTTGGCTTTCATCGTTCGAACAAACTTGAATTGATCACTCCCGCACAACGAGCCCAATTACTCGTGTGGCTTTTCAAGAATTTTCCATTAGCGGAAGAGGATAATGATGATGCAAATTTAACCACAACTGACAACCTAGTTGAATTCAGGTCACAGGTCTTAAGGAGTCTTATTGAAAGTGGAACGCCTGAGGGCGTCCAGGCAATGAAGGATGCTCAGGAAATGTTTCCCGAATCGTCTGATATGAAATGGTGGCTGGTGAAAGCAAAAGAAGCAGTGCACAGGAATTCGTGGCACGCTGTTCCGGTGCTTCAACTTCGTCAAGTCCTCAAGGACGCACAAAAGCGATTCGTTCGTAACGAAGACGATTTAATGCAGACTGTGCTCGAGTCACTTGAAAGATTTCAAAAGAAGCTGAAAGGGAATAATCCTTTAAGTCCTTTTCTGTGGGACCAAAGGGCTACTGATAGCGTCGGCAAAAAGAGGCACTATCATAAAGACGAGAATTTTCTATCTGACTTGATCAAAATGCATCTGGACTATGACTTAGTGCAACGCAGGATGATTGTTAATAGAGAAGTGGAAATAAAAAAAGCAGTAGTAAAAGGAGAAGGGGAGCGAACAGATCTTCTCGTTGAAGCTTTCCAAGACGTCACCAATGAGAAGGTCAGTCTGGTAATCGAAGTTAAGGGCTGTTGGCACCCGGACCTTGAGACGTCAATGGAAACACAATTGAAAACCCGATACTTGAATAAACACAAGTCAAATCGTGGCCTGTATGTCATTGGGTGGTATTACGGACCCGATTTTCCAGCGCCCAGGAAAATAAATTCTAAGGCGTCTTTCAAAAAGAAATTTGAATTACAGGCAGCAGACCTTTCCAATGAGATTGTGAAAATCCAATCTGTTGTGCTTGATTGTAGTCTTTAAATGAAGTTGATATTTAAAACTGAATGGGTGTGTTATGTCATATTTCAACGGCTGTACATGGTAAACAAACAGTCCGCCTCAGAATTGAGACGATTTTCAAACAACATATTTATCCAAATCGCTTATAGCCGTTTGTTTTGTTTAAACATCTTTTTTAAATTGTAGCACGGTTCCTTGACCCACCTGATCCAATTCGATCTTAGCCCACATGGAATCTATTTAAAGCACGAGTAAAATAGCCAAGCGCTCCTACGGTCCTTGTGAAGCTTACGCACCGCACTTAAATGATATGCTTTAATTTCACTGCCATAGAAAATTTAATAGATGCAACGGCAATTAGCTTGAGGGAAAGTAACCTATTGTGAAACGACGATGACCAAACAACATAATTTAGGTATTTTACGGAATTTATAGTTCACAGATGGCAGCGGATAAACTTACACTATCACAACTAGAACAATACCTATCGAAAGCAGCCTGGATTCTGAAAGGCCCTGTTGATGCTTCTGATTTTAAAGCTTATATATTTCCACTTTTATTTTTCAAAAGAATTTCAGATGTCTACGATGAAGAATATAAGCTGGCTTATGAGGAGTCGGAAGGGGATGAGGAGTACGCATCTTTACCGGAGTTTCATCGATTTGTAATTCCAAAAAAATGTCATTGGAATGATGTTCGTGAAAAGACATTGAATGTTGGGCAAGCATTGGAAAAAGCTTTTCGAGGAATTGAAAAAGCAAATCAGCAGTTCCTATACGGAATATTTGGTGACGCACAATGGAGTAACAAAAACAAACTATCTGACAGACTGCTTGTCGATCTAATCGAACATTTTTCACAGTATAACCTGGCTAATTCAAAAGTCAATCCTGACATTCTGGGGCAAGCATATGAGTACTTGATCAAGCACTTTGCTGACCTTACCAATAACAAAGCAGGAGAATTTTACACTCCACGTTCAGTTGTCCATTTAATGGGATTGATCATTGACCCCCACGAAGGAGAAAGTGTTTACGATCCGGCTTGTGGAACAGGTGGTATGCTCATCGAGTGCATTGAGCATCTTCGACATGGCAAAGAAGATTTCCGGACGTTGAAATTGTATGGACAGGAAAAAAATCTAACCTCGTCTTCTATTGCCCGAATGAATATGTTTCTGCATGGTGTGGAAGATTTTCAAATAGCGCGGCAAGACACCTTGCGAAATCCTGCATTCTTTGAAGGTGATGAACTGAAGACTTTTGATTGTGTCATTGCAAATCCTCCATTCTCCTTAAAAGAGTGGGGTGCAGAGAATTGGGTGAATGATCCTTACGGAAGAAATATTGCAGGTGTTCCGCCGAGCGGAAACGGAGACATGGCATGGGTACAACACATGATAAAATCCATGAAGCCTAAATCCGGAAGGATGGCAGTCGTGCTACCGCATGGTGCGTTGTTTCGAAAAGGTGCTGAGGGCAGAATTAGACAAGTGCTAATAGAGAATGATCTTCTCGAAGCCGTCATTGGGCTTGGGCCAAGCATTTTTTACGGAACGCAGTTGGCAGCATGTATTCTGGTGTTCCGGCAACAAAAACCAAAGGCACATAAGAAGAAAGTGATATTCATAGATGCGTCAAATGAAATCCGTGTTGGACGAGCGCAGAACTTTCTGGAAAAAGATCATGTGGAGAAGATTTTCAACTGGTCTAAAGATTACAAAGATGTAACAGGCTTTGTTAGAGTAGCGAACTTTGAAGTGATCCAAGAAAATGACTTCAATCTTAACATTCCTTTATATGTCGAGAAAGTGATCGAGGACAACCTTCTAACGGTTGATGAGGCGCTGGTTGAACTTAAAGAGGCTTGGAGGAAGAGCTTAGAAGCTGAAGAAAAATTTAAAAGGATTCTACAAGATTTTATAAAATGACGATCAATCGCGAACTCTGGCTAAAAGAAAGTTTTACAGCTAAAAGTAAAACACCAAATTGGCCATGCCCAATTTGTCACAATGGAATTATCCAAAAAGATGGCGAATCAACTAAGCAGTTGTACTCTAAGGAAACGGAAAAGGGTGACAGGAATTTGATGTATAGCTCTGATGCAATTGCTGAGTTCCGATTTCATGGATATTTAAAATGCTCCAATTGTTTGGAGCGAGTAGTCATCGCTGGCAAGGGCAATGTTCAAGACTCGCAAGGCAATGTCACTCGCGCAGGGTTTAAAGGCGATCGGTACTCAGTGTTTTACCCAAAATACTTTGAGCCTCACTTAAGTATTTTTACAATTACAGAAAACATACCACTTTCAGTTGCTAGCGAGTTGAATGCGGCTTTTTCAACTTTCTGGATTGATAATGGAGCATGTGGTAATAAAATTCGGACAGCTATTGAGGAGCTATTGACTGATCAAAAAGTCAAGAGAACGTATTTGAACAAAAAGAAAAAAAGACGTTCAAGCTATTCCCTGCACGAACGAATCGAAAAATTTGGGGCCACACATCCAGACACTGCAAACCATCTATTGGCAATCAAGTGGATCGGCAATTCTGGAACTCATGGAGATAACCTCTCCAAAAGCGATCTACTTGACGGCTTCGAATTGTTAAAGCATGTGCTCGATGAGCTGTATAATTCGAAACTCCAACTTGCCAGACTTAAGAAATTAAGCAAGGCCATTATAAAAAGGAAAGGCCCATTGAAGAACAAATTAGAATGACCCAACAAGAACTAGAAAAATATCTCTGGGGCGCAGCCACTGCATTGAGGGGAACCATCGATGCGGGTGACTACAAGCAATACATTTTTCCGTTGCTGTTTTTTAAACGTATCTGTGACGTCTATGATGAAGAGTTTGAGAATGCCTTAAAGGAAAGTGATGGAGATTTAGAGTATGCTGCTTTTGCAGAGAATCATCATTTTCAGATACCCAAAGGCGCACATTGGAAAAATGTCCGCGAGAAAACCAAGAACGTAGGACAGGGCTTGCAAAACGCTATGCGTGCAATCGAGAAAGCAAACCCTGATACCCTCTATGGCATTTTTGGTGATGCCAGCTGGACAAATAAAGATCGATTAAGTGACGAAACGTTAATAAATCTAATTGAGCATTATTCAAAACACAAATTGAGTATAGCAAACGTACCTGATGATAAGTTGGGAAACGCGTATGAGTATCTAATTAAAGAATTTGCGGATGACAGTGGCCATACGGCAGCTGAATTCTATACAAATCGGACTGTTGTAAAATTGATGACGCTCATTATGGATCCTCAACCTGGTGAAAGCGTGTATGATCCAACTTGTGGCTCTGGCGGACTGTTGCTGAATTGTGCATTGAATTTAAAAGAAGACGGCAAGGAGTTTCGTACACTTAGATTGTACGGACAGGAAATAAATCTCATTACAAGCGCTATTGCGAGAATGAATATGTTCATGCACGGCATTGAGGAGTTTAGTATAGTTCGTGGAGATACTTTAGCGCAGCCAGCGTTTTTGGAAAATGATGAGCTGAAAAAATTTAATGTTGTACTGGCAAACCCTCCTTACTCTATTAAGGCCTGGGATCGCAAGAGCTTCGAAAGTGATTCCTACGGACGAAATATTTGGGGTACTCCGCCACAAGGCTGTGCGGACTATGCTTTTCAACAGCATATCCAAACAAGTCTTGATTCTATCAATGGAAGATCTATTTCTTTGTGGCCCCATGGCATACTATTCCGAGACAGCGAAGCCGAAATGCGAAGAAAGATGATTGAAAGCGATGTGATTGACTGCGTAATAGGATTGGGGCCAAATTTATTTTACAACTCTCCCATGGAGGCGTGTTTGCTTATCACAAAGAGTAACAAGGAAAAGAAGAAGAAGGGAAAGGTTTTATTCATCAATGCCGTTCATGAATTACGGCAGGATAAAAGCATCGCGTTCCTTGACAATAGACATATCAGAAAAATATTTTCGGCATATAAGAGGTATGAAGACTCAGAAGATTTCGCGAGAGTAATATCCTTGAAAGAAGTACGGGACAACAAGGGGAAGTTGGCGATTAATCTATACGTACGAAAAGGACTATCAACGAGCGAAGCCCCAAGCAATTTCTCAGAAGTGTTTGAAGACTGGCAACAAAGCTCCAATCAGCTACAGAAATCTATGGAATCATTATTTAAAACTTTAGAAGCAACCAAATGACAAGTGCGGCTATTGATATGGAGCTTTCAATTGATAAATCAGACTGGAAACCTTGTTGTCTAGGAGATGTTGTGGAAGAGTCGCGACTAGTAGCGCGTGATCCGGTTAAAGAAGGCATTGAAAAAGTTGTAGGTCTTGAACACATAGATTCGGAAAGCATTCACTTGAAAAGATGGGAAACACTTGAGCAAAGTACAACCTTCACCAAGAAGTTTGTTAAGGGACAAGTTCTGTTCGGACGAAGAAGGGCATATTTGAAAAAGGCAGCACTCGCCACATTTGATGGAATATGCTCTGGTGATATTACAGTATTGCAGGCTAAGGAAGGTTTATTACCTGAAATGCTTCCATTCCTTATTAACAACGACAAATTCTTTGATTTTGCGATTAAAAATTCGGCAGGCTCCCTCTCCCCACGGGTAAAGTTTAAGGATCTTGCGAACTTTAAATTCTTTCTTCCCCCCAAAAAAGAGCAAGCTCGCATTGCATCATTGTTTGGGGCAGCCGATGGAGTAAAAGTAAGCACAGAAGAACTATGCAACACTCTCCAGACTTTGAAAGCCAGACTATGTAGTCATTACTTCACTGAGGGTGCAAATAGTATTAAAACGAAAAATTTCGGATCTCATAAAATACCCTTCCATTGGAGCATTGAACCAATCCATAAGTTTGCTAGTGTTGAATACGGAATATCTGAAAGCGTAGCTAACAACAAGGACTCAAATTTAGGATGGCCTATTTTAACTGGCGCGAATATCACCATTGATGGTAAACTTGACTTGACAAAGAAAGTCTTTATAGAAATTCCTTCTAATGAAAAATTCTTCCTTAGTAAAGGGGATTTATTATTCAATTGGAGATCAGGATCTCCAGAACATGTCGGTAAGACGGCAATTTTTGACCTGTTAGGAAATTACACGTATGCCTCTTTTGTATTGAGAATTAGATGTGGGGAAAGGCTCTCCCATAAATTTGCTTATTACATGCTTAATCACTTGCGTGCAATAGAATACTTCACGAAAGACATTGCGCAGCAAGTTAATTTCAAAATGAACGCTGCTGTTTTCAGGCAAGTGGAAATTCCAGTACCTCCATTGCAGGAGCAAGAGCAAATAGTAAATAGACTAGATCAAATTCAGCATGAGTTTGAAAAAGCGGCTTTTCACAATACTAAATTCATCCAACTGCAAAAAATATTAATCAATCATATTTTCTAGAACGTGGAAAACATAACGCAATCATCGGTGCTAAGAGAATTTGATGACGAATCAAAAAACCGAATTTACACAGGACCAGCTAAGCGTTTACTAGAAAAACTGGCTCCGATGAGCTCGCACGTAGAAACGTACCAGAAACGGTGGTTTTGGGAATTGGTGCAGAATGCGTGTGACTATAACGATAACGTAAGAGTAGAATTAGAAATCACTTCAGAATTCATTCATTTCAGACACAACGGGAGTGCATTTAAGATGGATCAGGTCTTGAATCTAATTTTCCCAAATTCTGATAAGGATGAAACGAAAGATAGAGAAGTAATAGGACAGTACGGATCTGGCTTTATTTCAACCCACATTCTCTCTTCTCAAATTGCAGTAAAGGGCATTCTCACGAGTAAGGAAAATGAAATGTTCTCCTTCAAATTTTCTTTAGACAGAACACACCGGGAAGAGAAGACTATGCTTGCAGAGTCATTACAAAAATCAGAATTAGAATTTAAGAATAGCTTACAGGCGGCAGCTATTAGCAAAGATCAAATTTACACAACTCAGTTCTCGTACACTCTGAATTCTTCTTATGTTTTCGTTGATTCAAAACAGACAATTGAAAAAGGTAGAATATTCATTGAAGAGGTTCTGCCCTATGTATTCGCATTTCAAGAAAAACTGGTTGAAGTCTGCATAACGGAGGGCCAAAACAAATCGATCTTCAGTTGCAGCAGTCGAAGAGAATCAGAAGTTGTAATAAGCATAATAGATTATCAAAACGATCTTCCACAAGAAACCGCCTCAGTCACGATCAAAATATGTAAGTATCAAGAAACTTTTGTAGCAATCGAAGTTGAGGACTCCAAAGTAAAAGCTTTGTCAAAGAACTTTCCGCGACTCTCTAAAGCCTACCCATTAATAGGGACCGAGGAATTTCCATTTCCTTGTGTTGTTCATAGCTTGGATTTAATACCAACATTGGAACGAAATGCTATTGAGCTATCGGACAATGACGCTAACAACAGGCAGGTGCTTCAAGGGGCAGTAAAGGCTTATGGAATGTTGGTGGACCTCCTTAGCAAAGAAAACTTCTCATGCATTTACAATGTGTGCGAACTTACACCCGGCTCATTCGATACAAAGATTCAAGAGTGGTTTAAAGTAAATGTTTCAGACAAACTAAAAGAGAAGTTACTTACTACGACAGTTGTGCCAACCAACACTAGCCGAAGGGCTAACCTTAAAGAGATTAAGATTCCAATACTTGAAAACGAGCATTATCAAGCCTACTACAAACTCGTAAGCAAGACAATTTTTCCTATACCACTCGAAGAGGAAGCTATACAATGGGGCAAAACACTGAATTTTTCAGTCTTTACAGATACTAAATTTGATTTCAAGAATCTATTAAATTCTTTATTAGGTCAAAAAAAAGCAGTTAATGAATTTCTACAAGAAAACGTCAATGTTTTTGAATGGGTCAAGGAGTTAATCCATGTCATTTTGGTATCGGACGAAAAGGATTTGCTATACGAAAAAGCAATTATACCTCAGCAGGATAATAAGCTGAGGCCATTAAAAAGTGAACTGTTCTGGGATGATGAAATACATGAAGAGCTAAAGGATATCCTGGAACTGATTTCTGAAGAGAGCTACAGGAAAATATTGATGCACAAAACTCTTGAGGAAATAGGTGATAAGCTCCTTGATCCAAAAAAAGAGAAATCAGAAAAAGATATTCTTGATGCCATTGATAAAGCGCTTCAAAGCGCTGCCGCAAAAGAGCAATCGCCAAAATTTTTAGATGCGCTTCGCAGAATCTTGAAATGGACAAGCAAATTTGAAGATGCCGAATTGAAGACCAAAATGCCTTGGTTTGCAGGCGAACGTGCTTTGTTAGTTATGAGAACACTAGCCTCGGAGGAAAACCGAGACATGGCTTTTAAAATTATTCAAAGCGGAAAGATGGAGGTTCTCGCTCAACTGGCAGAGTCAAATGTTTCACCGGAAAGACTTAATTCAATTATTGAACTGAGTAAATCTGCCGTGTCATTAGAGAGTCTTGTCGAAATTGCTTTGATAGCCGATGAAGTTCCAATGAAGGAAATTCTTGAGTCGGTCAAGGAGTTGCAGGTTGAAGCGGTGGATAAAGCATTTAAGACAGAACAAGGGACATCAATCGAAACCTTAGTAGAAAACCTTTTAAATGAAGACGGACTTGACAAAATTTATAAATGCACACTGAAAGGTTTTGGAGAATCAGATTTCATAATTACTAATTTGAAGAATGGGAAAGAAGCTTTTCTTGAAATCAAATCACATGCTTACGGTAGCCAACTTCCCTCAAAACTCTACGCGTCCCAGGCGAAAAAAGCAGTAGCATGCATTTCGACTGACAACTTTATTCTAGGCGTAATCACACGCCCAAAAGAAAGGGAAAACAATGTAACCGAATATATTCGAGACCAAATGCGCTTTACATTCGGCATTGGACAGAAGCTAAAACCCCTAGTGGATCAATATATTCAACTAGAACCATTCCAATCAGGTGAAGGAGGCGTTTCTGTAGAATTTGAAAAGAAAGATGTCAAGTTCACAATTGATCGACAATTGACAGATAAGGGTTACCCATTTGGTGGATTCAAGGTGAGACTAAAACAAATACTCGACAAATGAGCTTTACCGAACTCAATAGCGTAGAGAACTACATCATACACCAGATGAGTGGCGTAAATCTCAACAATCCACATTTTCAAGATGAAAAAGTTCCGTACGGAGTTCAATGGGTCTACAAATCTCGGTCACAATTAAGACGCAGTGTGAACGAAGTGCTCGAAGAGGAAGAGCTTCGAAATGCGTTAATTAGATTAAATGATGAAATAAAAAGTCAGCCTGAGCGTGCGGATGAAGTTATTTATAAGCTAAGAGCGATTCTGATATCGGTTAATCAAACTGGCCTCGTAAGGGCCAATGAAGAATTTTATAAATGGGTGGCCGGAGAGAAAACAATGCCTTTCGGTGAAAACAACAACCATGTTCCAGTTCGATTAGTGGATTTTGACTTACCAGAAAACAACACATTCGTTATCACAAATCAATTTCGGATTCATAATCGTGAAACAAAAATCCCTGATGTAGTCCTTCTGGTAAACGGCATGCCTTTGGTTGTTGGCGAAGCAAAAACACCAATTCGCCCTTCTATCTCGTGGTTGGATGGTGCGCATGAGATTCATGATATCTATGAAAACGCTGTTCCACAATTGTTCGTCCCAAACCTTCTCTCGTTTGCGACAGAGGGTAAAGAGCTTTACTACGGCAGTGTTCGTTCGCCTTTGGAGTTCTGGTCTCCGTGGAGAATACATTCTGATGAAGACTCGTTAGCGAAGGCTATCGGGCTAGGTGAGGTTGGGAAGGAACTGATTGATTTATTGAATCCAAAAAGAATTCTTGATATCCTCCAATACTTCGTTCTTTATAGTAGCAATAAGAAAAAGCAGCGAATAAAAACCGTTTGTCGCTATCAGCAGTATGAGGGGGCGAATCTTATTGTTAATCGTGTAAAAGAAGGAACCGTTAAGAAGGGATTGATCTGGCATTTTCAGGGTTCAGGTAAATCGTTGCTCATGGTTTATGCCGCGCAGAAACTTCGCAAACTTCAATCGTTAAAGAGCCCGACCGTAATTATCCTGGTTGATAGAACAGACCTTGATACTCAAATCACTGGAACGTTCAATGCTGCAGATGTTTCCAATGTGGTTGCAACTGATAGCATCAAGGAGCTTCATGAGCTTTTAGAGAAGGATACTCGTAAAATCATTATTACCACGATTCATAAGTTCAGAGATGCTGAACCGAATATGAATATGCGTGAGAATATCATCGTAATGGTTGATGAGGCGCACCGAACTCAAGAAGGAGACCTTGGAAGGCAGATGAGGGCTGCGCTGCCAAAGGCGTTCCTCTTTGGTCTTACGGGCACGCCTATTAACAAAGCGGACAAGAATACATTTTGGGCATTCGGAGCCGAAGGTGATCAAGGCGGCTACATGTCAAGGTATACATTTCAACAATCTATAAGAGACAACGCCACGCTTCCACTCCATTTCGAGCCAAGGCTTGTCGATGTTCATGTAGACAAAAAGACGATTGACAAGTTATTCAAGGAAATGACAGATGATGCAGGCTTGAGTGATGAACAAGCCGATGCATTGTAAGCATCCGGTGAACTGCATCTTTTTCCAGCCTTTATCCTGCCCTAGCTTTGTTTAAAAATAAAGATAGCTATGGCAACAGATTTAACAAAGCAGCAACTCATGTTTTCTCTAATTGA
>Ga0196965_1000610_pt1 | contig 18380 bp, 22 predicted proteins | sample S1_20metaG_FD_148668 | JGI IMG/M metagenome (GOLD analysis project Ga0196965, IMG submission 148668) | Soil microbial communities from Anza Borrego desert, Southern California, United States - S1_20 | ecosystem: Environmental > Terrestrial > Soil > Desert | place: USA: California | collected... | reverse complement strand
ACAGCTCAGAAATAGTAGTGAATATCTTAATTGGTTACAATCACAACGATGGGATGGGAAACTTCCACTAGTCACTGGAAGCGGAGGCGGTGGTGCCGGTGGTGCCGGTGGTGCCAATAATTTAGGCGCAATTCCCTTCATAGAGATTCCTTTAGGGGATGCTTCTGAGTCTGCTACTACCAATTCTTCTCCTGCAAATAATTCTAGTAGTTCATCTCCTCAGTCTACCTCACCAACAGCTTCACCTACCCCACCAACAGCTTCACCTACCCCACCAACCCCGTAATGGAGCCAACCAAAAAAGGGCAAAACCACTTTAACCTATTTTTTAATTTTTATTAAAAATGAAAGATTCTCATTCTCAACCTTTATTCTTTTTTACTACTGAAACGTATACTTACACAATTAGAGCAAAAATTATCTTTGTTTTAAAGCCAGTTCTGTTCGCTGTTATAATGATTGATGAAATGAAAACGCTTATAATCCTAGAACATGATATGGATAAAGGTAATATTGTACTTCAAAGAAGGCCTCACCTTTGATGACGTTTTGTTAGTTCCAAAAAAGTCACCTATTATTTCCCGATCTCAAACCAAATTAAAAACTAGATTATCTTCTAATGTATTTTTGAATATTCCTATTGTCAGTGCAAATATGGATTCAGTAACTGAATTCAGAATGGCAATAGCACTTGCAAGGGAAGGTGGAATAGGTATAATCCACAGATTTATGAGTATACAAGAACAAGTAGAACAGGTATTGAAGGTAAAACGGAGCGAGTCTGTTGTCATAGAACAGCCCTATACAATACTCGCAGATAACAGTATACGTCAAGCTAATACCATGATGCTAGAAAATGGTATTTCAGGATTGCTTGTGAGAAATAATGACAACAAGTTATGCGGCATACTCACTCGTAGGGATACAATTTTTGAGCGTAACCTTGATACCTTAGTTTCAGATTTAATGACCAAAGATGTAGTGTCGGCGAAAGTAGGTACAAGCATTGAGCAAGCCAAGGAGATTCTTCATAAAAACAAAATTGAGAAATTGCCGGTAGTAAATGAAAACGGTGAAATCTGTGGACTGATTACTGGAAAGGATATTTTGAAAATGGAGGAATTTCCTAATGCTTCTAAGGATAAGAAAGGGAGGTTGTTAGTAGGGGCAGCAGTTGGTGTTAAAGGTGATTATTTAGAGCGTACTGAAGCGTTGCTAAATAATGGTGCAGATGTCATAGTAGTTGATATTGCTCACGGTCATAGTGACAATGCTATCAACACCGTAAGGATGATTAAAAGGGCATTTCCGTCATGCGAACTTATAGCTGGAAATGTCGCAACTGGAAAAGGAACTGAAGATCTTATCAAAGCCGGTGTAGATGCAGTGAAAGTGGGAGTAGGTTCTGGTTCAATATGTATTACGAGAATTGTAACGGGGTCGGGAGTTCCTCAACTTACTGCGATAATTGATAGTGTTAAGATGGCAAAGAAGTATGATATTCCTGTAATCTCTGATGGTGGTACACGGACCTCCGGTGATATGACAAAGGCTCTTGCAGCTGGCTCTTCTTCAGTTATGATAGGAAGTCTTTTTGGAGGCACCGATGAGAGCCCTGGTAAGACCCTAGTAAAAAATGGTAAAAAGTATAAGATGTATAGAGGAATGGCCTCATTTTACGCTGCTCTTGGCAGAAGATATCGCGAGAATCCAGATTTTGCTTCTTCTGCTGAAGATGACGATTTAAACGATTATGTTGCTGAGGGTGTTGAAGCCATGGTGCCATATAAGGGCAGTGTTATCGAAATAATTAGACAGTTGGTTGGAGGCGTAAGATCAGGGTTAAGTTATTGCGGAGCAAATACCATACCAGAAATGCAAGAAAACGCTGAGTTCATAAAAATTACCTTAGCTGGTTATAAAGAGAGTCATCCTCATGATGTCGATGTGATATAGAGCATATACTTATTTTTCCCTTATTTGTCATAAAAAACCTCGTATTTTATAGGACTGCTGGTCTAGGCAAAGAGGACCACTTAAATGAGTCCCTTTACCGCTCTCTAAGTGTCTCTCACTGATAGTATTAGGATTTTCTATTCGCAGATTCTCACTCTTCCAGGCCAATTAAAAAGAAAGTATTTTGAATAATTCTTATAGACCTTATCAGTCCAACTTTCTAGTAATTGCAGTCAAAGATTCTTTACTATATAAAAACAGCTTATACTCTTTAACCTATTATTATTGAAAATCGTATTTGAGTATGGCACTTAATTTTTTGTAGTCTACTCTAGGATGAAATGAAGATTACAGGAACATTATTATATTATTTTACAATCAAGAGAGAAGGAAAATCGAAAACGATTATTTCTCTAATTCATTTCTTCTATCAATTGTATCCATGATTTCAGCACCTGTGCCAATAATGGTTATTGGTAAACCTGTCTCAGATTCTACATTTGATATAAATTCTCTAGCATCTTCTGGTAACTTCGAAAATTCTCTTATACCTTTAGTATCTGGGTAAAGTATATCAAGTTTTGTTAGAGCGATTTGCGTCGCACTATTTATCTGGATAGCTTTTTTTGCAAGATCAAAATCAAATGGAGCAGACCTTCTTTGTCTGCCGGTAACGCTTCCAAATTCTAACCAGTTCTTCTGACGAGCTTGTTCTGGAGTAATTTCACAATTCAACGGACCTTCTCCCACTCTAGTAACATAGGACTTGAAGACTATGATGACGTCATCAACCTTCTTGGGTCCAACCCCAACATCTGAACATATGGCCGATGATGTCACATCTTTAGATGTTACAAAAGGATATGTTCCATGGAAAAGTGACAAAAAAGTTCCCTGCGTTCCTTCAATGAGGACTTTTTCATTATTGTCAATAGAATGATTAATGGAATTACTAACATCTTCTAAATACAATGCTATTTCGGGAACATCTTTAGCAAGTTTTAGCTTCCTTAATGCCCTATCGGCATTAGCAGGACCAGTCCCTGTCCCTGTCGTCCCTATTATTTCTTTAAGGTGCTCATTATTTGTATCATTTTCTTGATGAATTTTATCGATTATTCCACACTGAAAATCCAAATAGGTTCTGTCAGTTGCATTAAAAGTTCGAATTTCATTAAGTAGGATATTAGGTTCTACAAGCACCCCTGATCCTATCAAGAGCCTTGTATTATTGTTAAGGACGGCACTGGGGAGCATCCTGACTTTATACTCTTTTCCCTCCTGAACGAATGTGTGTCCAGCATTAGGACCAACGCCTCCTCTTGCTGCTATATCAAAATTATCTTTTAAAGATAGATAAGCTACTATTTTACCTTTTCCTTCATCACCATAAAATCCACCAACTGTCACTACACACGGCATATGGTAATTAATGAACCATCTTTGATTATTTAATCTTAGTAGTCTTATCAAAATGAGGATAAACAAGAAAGACTGAAATATTGATGATTTATCCATTCTGTCGTGGTAAAAGAAGAGAATGAGACTTCGTCTTTCGTTGAGAATATTTTGATTATATTATCTAATCTACCTACGGGTCTACGTGATCCAATAGTCAAAAATAGGCTTAATGAATTTTTAATGTTTGATAAAGCTGAAAAAAAAGAAATTATTCAAAATATACTTAAAAATTACGACAAAATTAATAATGAAGCCATCTTAAACCTGATGCAGTCCTGGTTAAATTCATTATCTGAAATGAGGCCTGACCAGATCAATTCCATGTTTTATCATTACCTTGTCGAAATTTCTCTAAAACCGAAATTCTTGCAAAACTTCGATGCAGAGTTAATAAATTCGCTATCAAAAATTTTGATCTCCTTTCCCCAGATGAAAAAAGATAAACTCCTTAATTGTTTTTTTGAAATGATATTAAATATTCCAAATCCTAAAATGTTTATAAAGATACTTCCAACAAGTCTACTAAAATAATGTTACTCTTTTATCTAACCTTTATCAATTCTATTTGTTTATCTTGCCTTCAAACTAATAATAAAATGACTTAAGGTAGATTAGACTTTCCTCTCTCTCTTTTGTCATAATTAAGGATGCTGTCATATTCTTATATCATTTTGTAGCACGATATCGCGTTATCCTTTTTATTATTTAATGATAATACCCGTTTAAAATTATATTATTCTTATACTTTGAATCCAGCTGATACAATTTATAAATTAGCTACCTCCTATTGCAAAAGTAATATTTTTTTGTAAAAAATATTATCCACATTACAAATGAACATTGATAAATATGATGTAAGTCAAGATCAAAATTGGAAAACCTTTTTTTAGATAAATAATATACGGCTTTAGAGATATCTCGCTACAGATATAGTGGCTAAACAAAGAATGACGAATGCATTTTGCTCTTTTATTATCGATATCCGTAATTATAGGCTTTCCTTATTCTGACCTTATGAGGAAAGTATGTTTCTAGAGAGAGAACAAAAACATGCTAAATAATTACTTATTTTCTGGATTCTTTTCTATTTCCCCTATAGTTTTTTCAAAAAATCCCTTTTCGTATTTTCTTAGTGCTTTCCTATGTTCAGGTAGAGACATATCAAGCCTCATCTCGTTCATTACCATTACGGCGTAGGTAGTCCATTCTTTCCAACATTCAGGACAAGATGGATATTTTTGTGAAAGCAGGATCTTCTATATCATTTTCATTAAATTCCTTATTACATTTAAGGCATGTTTTTGACATTGCTAAATTAAACTGAAACAATAAATACTTAATATATTTTGTTTTTGACAATATGTAGATTTATTTTTTTGTTTGATCTGAACCAGTTTGTATACTATAATTTTTATAGTCCAGATTTCAATTAGATTTGCTTCCATTTAGCAGTTCTGCATGAGCCTTTTCAAGTTCATTCACCGCCTGGGAAATCAAGTTGAGTAATTTTGAATCTTTCGATAAATTCTTCTTCATATTTGTTTCCATGTGATAAAGCGCTAATATTGCTTTTTCACTATCTCCTTCTAATGTGGTAGGAATCAGATTGGATTCTTTGAATAATATAGCTATTCTAAATCCTAAAACCAAAGCAAAGAGCCTCAGATTAAATTCTACGTCTTCTTGAATCTCTTTGGATAAAGATCTGTTTGATATCCTGCGATAGCCTAGTAAGTATCTTGATATATCGGCTAAATACTCGGTTATTAAAACAAAAAATTTTGCTGAGGATGATTTTATAGTGTCTAATTCAAAGTATTTGTATAATAATTCACGTAAAACAACTTCCTCATGATATCTCACCAAAAAGTTTGGTGAGTAAACAAACTTACTACTAAAAATATGTATTAAACCAGAATTAGTAAGTTTGTAATTTTTACTCAAGCGATCCTGTTCTCTTCCTTGATCAAGTGAAGACATATCTCTGGGTTTTTCTAATTCAACTAACTCCTTATCTAGCAAACCAGTAAAATCATATGTGAGAGAATTTTTGCTATCACTTTTCTTCTTTTCAAAATAGCTAAAGAATTTTATTAGTTTTTCATATTTTGGATTTGGATTTCTTTGCTTGTTATTTATTAATCCGTACATGATCTTTTTCTCTTCATCAGACATCGAGAAAGGCTTCATTTCCCAAACAATAGTGATCAGGTCTTTCACTTCAATTCTTTGAGAATACTTGAAGTTGATTGCATAAAAATATTTAAACTTGATATCAAAGAAAATTATGCTTAAGGAAAAATCTTATAATATTTATTACGGTGAAAATTAATATTTGTCTGATAAGCATGGTAAGTAAAACAATTTATCTTACAGCGAGTCTACTTGCAATTCTTAGTGTGATAGCAATTGGAGCAAGCACAGACAACAGTGTTTTTGCACAAGGCGATAAGGTACAAGCATCTATAGTTCCAGGCGCTACTACTCTTACTGATACTGCAGTCGATCCAAACCCTATTCAGGTAAAAGTTGGTCAAACCGTGGTGTGGACTAATGACGATTCTGCATTTCACACAGTGACATCTGGAAAAATTGGTGCTGCTGACGCTGGACAGTTGTTTGATTCTGGTTTAGCTGGTCCAACCGCTTTGACTAGCAAGGGAAAAACATTCGAACACACATTTGATACTGCAGGCGAAATTGATTATCATTGTACATTGCATCCTGCAATGACTGGTAAGATTATCGTAACATAGATTCCATCCTATTTTTTTTAATCAAGAATAATACTTACTGGGTATCTGAACATATTATAATTTTATAATCCATTTACAGTCTGTCAATTTCTCTAATGCTCTATATTTTTTTATCAGGTACAATCTGTTATCATGACGAAGCCTCATGTCTATCGAGTAGAATAAAATACCTTATTCTTTCTCGATAAACCAAGAGACAGTTGATATGGTCCAAATCAATAGATATTACAAAAAATTGGTTTCCTCTTATTTTGAGTTTCTGGTTCTCATTGTTGAAAATGATATTTATTAGAGTCAATTTAATTTAATAACAAAGAATATGGTACGCAATACGATTTATCTTGTGGCAAGTTTGCTTGCTATCCTTAGCTTTGTGGCTATTGGAACAGGCACAGACAGCAGTGTTTTTGCACAAGGTGATAAAATACAAGCGACAATTGTTCCAGGTGCTTCTTTATTGACTGATACTTCATACAATCCTAATCCTATAGAAGTCACTGTAGGCCAAACCGTAGTGTGGACCAATGATGATTCTGCATTTCACACAGTTACATCTGGCAGTGTAGGTACACCTGATGCTGGAAAAGCATTTGATTCAGGCTTGGCTGGTCCAACCGCTTTGACTAGCAAGGGAAAAACATTCGAACACACATTTGATACTGCAGGCGAATACCCATACTTCTGCACTTTGCATCCAGCAATGGTTGGTACAGTTATTGTAAAGTAATTCTATACTATTTTTTTGATTATTGAAAATCAATCCAAATTATTTGCTAAAGATTTTAGATAATCTTAGTACAACTTCCGTCGGTTTTGAGATGAATGATATCTTGAGTCCTGATGTGTTTGAATTTATCTTGTCCAAAGGAATCTCGGTCAATAACAAAAAGATCCAAAACATTTCTTTCAACAAAATATGTCTTGGTATCGCTGCTGTAGAATGTGGCGCCGACGTATTTGAGGTTTGCAAACTCTTGGATTGGAAGGATTTTGAGATATTTTCATCTGAAGTCCTAAAGTTCCATGACTACCTAGTTCATGTTAATTACCGGATAAAGAATCCTACAAGGCAAATTGACATCATAGGTATAAGGTCTAAAGTCGGGCTTATAGTGGATTGCAAACATTGGAAGGACAGTTCTTATTCTAGGCTACTACAAGTGGTTAGAAAGCAAAAGGAACGCGCAGTCTTACTCAATGACAGAAAACACGTTCTGGGAATTAGTAAGTTGTATCCTGTAATAGTAACTTTTCTTCAAAATGAGTTTCAATATATTAACGGGGTGCCCATAGTTTCAATCAGAAACTTAAATTCTTTTTTATTGGACTTTGACAACTATACACAGAACTTTTTTACAGTTTGACTGATCTGCCTTTGATATTTTGGTTAGATGAGAGAAATTGATCTGCGACTCTCAACACTCTTTTACTATTTTCAAATGATAGTTTTTCTAAAGCTTGGTCAAATGTGTACCATCCAAAGTTGTTATGTTCAAAGGATAGTACTACTTCTCTTGATTTAGTTTCTGCCAAGTAATAGATAACTGTCTTATTTATCAATTTTGATTTTTTCCTATATTTGTATGATATTTGTTGTCTAAACCCATCGACGATTCGAATATCCTGTATTCCTGTTTCTTCAGATATTTCCCTAAAAACGGTCTCTGTTTCAGTTTCACCTGGTTCAATATTTCCCTTCGGAAAATCCCAATGACCATAACTATAATTAAGTATCAAGTACATCAGCTCTGTGCCTTCGCCATTCAAAAATAAAACCGCCCCGGCTGAAATTTCATCATACATTGCCTTGAATAAATTTAACAATTATAAAAATATGTTCTTGAATTTCATAGTCAAGTATCACATAATATTATAATTTATCAATATTGGTCTTCTACATTTTCTTGTATAAAATTTTCAAAGTCGGATAAAGAGGGAGCATACTTGTGGATTTCCTGCCATTCTTCGTGACTCATCCAATATCCACAATAAATTTGATTCTTATCTTTATCGTAATCTCCATGCTGAGGCATATCGCTATATAATCGATCGGGTTTATATTATATTAATTTATTTTCCGTATCTTCTAGCTCTTTTTTGAAACGTTCTGATAGCCCGCATCAAATCAATTTTTCTAAATTCTGGCCAAAAAATGTCCACAAACACAAGCTCGCTATAAGCACTTTGCCATAACAAGAATCCACTTAATCGTTTTTCACCAGAGGTTCTTAATATCAAGTCTGGTTCTGCCTGAGGTAAATGCGCAGTGTACAAATTTGCCTCAATTACTTTCTCGTCAATTTCTTCAATTCCAATTTTGTTCTCTTTAACAGAACTAGCTATTTTTCGTATTGCATCGATAAGCTCTCGCTGACCACCATAAGCTATTGCGATGTTCAAATACATATTTTGATATTTCTCTGTTCTATCTTCCAGTTTTTTTAGTATTTTTTGCAAATTTCCAGGAAGCTTATTAAACTCTCCTATTGATTTTATACGTATTTGTTTCTTATGAATTCGATCATCATTATACAAACTAATTAATTTGTCTTCAAGCAGTGAGTAAATATTTTCAAGCTCATTGTGATCCCTGCCAAGATTTTCATTGGATAATACATATACTGTTGTAATTTTTATTCCAAGATCATATATCCAGTTAAGCATGTCTTCCGCAATGTCTGCGCCCATTCGATGGCCCATAACTTTGTCCATGTCTTTAATTTTTGACCATCTTCTGTTTCCGTCTAAAATTATACCTATGTGCTTTGGAAATGGAAATTGATTTATTTCTTTGATTAGATGTTTTTCATATATTTTGTATATTAGATTATGCCTTGACGTTGTATACAATAATTTTAGTAGTGTATCTGTTAAAGGCATTACGAAAGTTATAATATAGCCTCTTGAATGTTTTAATATATCTTACTGGTCATCGTGTTTTAGTACTTCTCCTCCTTTCCTATTTCTAAAGTATTGGAATAAGAAAGTAGCTGCTATCAGTGTTATCGCCAAACCTATCAAAAGCGATGAAATTAAGTTAAATGGATTTCCTCGTTCAGTAATCAAGGATGTCAATTGTAACATAGGTATATAAAAAAGACCCAAAACGACTAATCTTAAGATATCGTATATTATTTTTATACTTCCCTTAAACCAATTGCTTAACAATAACCCCGCAAAGATTGTAGCTATTCCTATCCAAAGGAGAGTTATTGTACCGGTGGCAAAATTGCTTAGAACAAATTTGTTTGTTATAATCGATATTATTTCTTGGTTTGAATCAATTAGGTTTTGAGGAATGTGAGAAATTCCATTTAGGATTGATGCAATTATTATCATGGTTCCCGCAAAATATGAAAATACTCTTATAAATGCTGAAGGACTTGGCTTTGAGAGCGTCGAAAGTGATTTGTCAATATCAAATGCTCTAAGTATAAACGCAGCACCTAGTATACTAATCCCCAGAGCAAATGCTTCTCTTGAGAAACCGAATATAATTGATAAACCACTAGTTACAAGCAGGGCACCCGGCAAGCCTAAGAAAAACTTGGAATATCTCGGGTCATAAAAGAGGATTTTAATATAACGTGCTAATATTGCATATGAGTATTCTACACTCCGGCTTTGTCTTACTATGATTCTCTGAATGGATATAATGGGAACCCTTCCTTGAATCAAAGGAATGGCTGTTTCATCATCTTCACCATCTGAAATTACCACTGCTCCGTCTGCTGCATATACTTCTAGGACTTTATCTATTTCCTGGGCAATTTTTACATCTCCATCAATTCCTCTGTTAAATTTACCTGCAACTAAAGCAATCTCAACATCATACCCTTTCATTTTGAATTCTTCATATGACTTTACTGCTCCAAAAATTGCATTGCTATCAGAATCTTCAGGGTCTTCAATTGCAAGTCTTGTTCCAGCGTTAACACAAGACTCCTTTCCTATTATGGGGGTTTCCATCCCACCCTTAATGCCTATATCATCGTCACGATCTATACAGATTATAATTACCTTAGTGTAATTTCGATATCGTCCTAAACTGTTATAATTTCTAGTCTTTTGTAAATCTGCTTTATTATTTAGTTGACTCCACTTAGGCATCAATATTTCAATAAATAAAATGTTCTACTATTTTATTAAGTTACTTAAATTCTACAATTTTAATTGTCAAATTACTTTTTGTACCTTATTACTCCTCATGGAAATAACCTCTGATGTTCTCTTAACATACATCTATTGTAGACTACCTCTATTCCATTTTCTTCTGCAGTTTTTTGGGCTTGTTGATTATGAATTCCTAATTGTAGCCACAATATTTTTATTCCTTTCTTAAGGACCAAATCTTTAGCAATTGGCAAAACATCCTCTGATTTCCTAAATACATCTACTATATCTACCTCATTCGGAATATCTGATACTTTTGAGTATGATTTTAACCCTAATATGGTGTCGTAATTAGGATTAACCGGAATCACATTATAACCCTTTTCAATCAAATACTTTGGAACATAATTAGCAGGCTTACCTTCAGTAGCTGACATTCCAACTACAGCAACATTCTTCCAGCCATAGATTTGTCTTAGTCGAGCATCTGATGTATTATCTACATTCTCTGATTGCATAATCTGACTTCAAAGTTATCGTAGTTAATTGTTTCTAGTTGAAAGCTGAACAGACAATTCTTTGTATATAAAACAAGATATACTACTTTATTGTTTTTATTATAACCATTTGAGGTTTAACAGTTGGTATCGGAATTATCACATGATTGCAAAATATCTAGGTTTAAAGGTTGAAATGGATTTGTTAAGCGCATTCTGTTTGTCGGATTATTTAGGAGAAAATATTGCAAATTTAAAAGCCTTTGAAAGAATAAATAATAGCAAAACTTTGGTTGTAGGAGCTGGGCCTAGTATCGAGGAAAAAGAGATTCAAAATTACATTCTCAAGATTTATGAAACACACAGAAGCAGGCGCAACAAATTAGATAACTCTCAATTAGTAATTATGGTCGCAGATGGCGCCGCCGAATTACTTTTAGAATTAGGAATCATACCAGATTTTGTTATTAGTGATTTAGATGGAAATTATGAATCCTTAATTTCGGCTAATCAAAAAGGTTCGATAATGGTTATTCATGCTCATGGTGACAATATTCAAAAAATTAAATCATTAATATCCAATTTTAATAACATCATAGGAACCACTCAGACTTTTCCATTTAAGAACATTTTCAATTTTGGAGGGTTTACAGATGGTGACAGATGTGTATTTCTTGCCGAGGAGTTCCTCGCAAAGGAAATTATACTAATAGGTATGGATTTTGATTCTAGTATTGGAAATTATTCCAAAAGAATAATAGTAGATATTGCGTTTAAAAGAAAGAAACTTTTCGTTGCCAAGAACCTGATTGAGTCGTTATCTAAACAAACTATTTGTGAAATTGTTAACGTATCTAGCTCCAAATATGGTTCATCTATTTATGGGGTAACCAAAAATATAATTATATGAAGACTAAAAACATACTTGCTTTCATAGGAATTGCTTTGGCGCTAGTTGGAGGATACCTATGGATGATCAATTACCTTTCGATAGCATTAATCCTTTGGGGCTTAACCTTTCTGATAATATTAACCATAAATAGAATGAACAAGAACAGACAAAGCAAAAGAAGTAAACTTAAAGACAGACACTAATTTTTCCTTCTCCTTCTTGAGGTACATTCGAAAACCTAACATGATCTTCTTTAAATAGAGACTTTGCATTTTTTCCATTTATTCTTATGAACGTGCGATTGAACAACAATAGTTAAAACTTTTGAGTAGAAAATGTTCCTGACCTCACTGAGGTTCTATGGTTGCTGGCGGTTTGCTGGAAATTGCATAGGTTACCCAAGAAACATTTTCAATTTCATTTGTTATTCTAGAGCTTATCTTCTCTAATGTCTCATTGGGCAGTCTTACCCAGTCGGCGGTCATAGCGTCTACAGATTCTACTACTCTTACAGATACTATATGACCTTCAAGTCTTTCGTCACCAAGGATTCCAACGGCCTTATCATCACCAACAATAGCAAACGCCTGCCAGACTTTATCATATAATTTGTCTTCAATTAATGTGTCTTCAACTATTCTGCTTGCTCTTCTTACTATGTTGATCTTTTGAGGATTGACTTGGCCTATGATTCTTACTGCTAACCCAGGACCGGGAAATGGATGTCTTGTCAATACATCTTTAGGAATTCCAAGTACATTTGCTACATTTCGTACTTCGTCTTTATACAAAAACCTTAACGGTTCAAGAATCTTTAGATGGAGCCATTCGGGTAGTCCTCCTACATTATGATGTGTTTTTATTACGGTTGCAGGACCTCCTGATACTCCACTTTCGATAACATCTGGGTATAGAGTTCCTTGAGCTAGCCACTGAAACGGTCCCTCTTTTTCAGCAAACTCCGTAAAAACCTTGGCAAATTCTTCTCCTATTTTCTTTCTTTTTTCTTCGGGATCAGAAATTCTCTCTAATTTTCTCAGGAATCTCTCGCTTGAATCAATAATTCTTAATGGTATTTTTAATCTCTCTTCAAATATTTCTCGTACAGTTTCTTTTTCATTTTCCCTTAACAAACCGTTATCCACAAATATACATGTCAAATTATCTCTGATGGCTCGATGAATGAGAACAGCACAGGTAGTAGAATCAATTCCACCACTTACTGCGCAAAGTACCTTTTCATTTATCGTTTTTTCTCGAATTTCATTAACAATGGTTTCAATAAAGTTCGACATGTTCCATTCTGAACTAGCTCCGCTAATTATTTTCGCAAAATTATTCAATACTATCTCCCCCTTCTCAGTATGAACGACCTCCGGATGAAATTGTAATCCGAAAACCTTTTTCTCCTTGTTTCCTATAGCAGCAGAAAAGGAACTACTTGTTTTACCTAGTATCTCAAAACCATTCGGAAGAATTTCTGCTGCATCACTGTGACTCATCCAGCATTTTAGTTTATCTGATTCTATATTTTTAAATAGATTAGTTTTATCGGAAATTTCAAGTAGGGCATTTCCGTATTCTCTTTTATCAACCCTTTTTATCTTACCATCAAAATGGTTTATTATGATCTGATGTCCATAACATATTCCTAAAATTGGAATACCTAAGTCAAAGATTTTGCTATCTGGCTTGGGAGAATCCTTGGTATATACGCTCGCAGGCCCTCCAGAAAAAATTATTCCTTTAGGATTCAGTTCTATTAATTTATCAATGGATATGTTATAAGGTACCAATTCGCAATATGTGTTCGATTCTCTAATTCTTCTACAAATAAGGTGGCTGTACTGGGACCCAAAATCCAGCACTATAATCTTATCCATTACTTTTCGCCCTTTTCTAACATTCTAGTAATTACCCACGCCGCAGTGTTAAAAATCTCGTTTACACGCTCTTTATCCCTATAGTTGTTTACTATAACTTTCCTTATAGATTCATCATTATCTTCATCAGTTATTACTTCAAAATTTATCATTTCTGATTCAGATAATGATCCCTGCTTAATCTTTTCTAGATCCTTATTTCTCATTCCTTGTAATATCCTATTTAAAAAAAAGGATCGAAAAGGAGGTGTCTCTAAACTTATTTTGATATTTTCCTCTGGGATGATTTCAACACTATTTGGTGATATATACACTTGAGCAACTTGGGTATTATCTTTTAATCTTTTTATTGGTTTTACTAGTTGGGTAGGTGGTTCATTAAGTTCTTTCTGTCTCTCTTCTTCCTTTTGTTTTGTGGTCGCAGTGTTGTAGGTTTTATATGTTGCCTGATCCAATTTTTGGCTTTGGGGAGAATCGCTTTTCGAAGCATTCAAATTTGCAGCTGTCTTAAAACTTCCTTTTTTTAATACAGAATCAATCAATGAAAGGGTTATCTTGATCTTTTCAATCTCGTCTTGTTTTTCCAATATTTGTTTGGTTAACCATTCTCTTATCTCTGCTGCATTTTTAATATCGTCATCAGAGTAACCTAGCATAATATCCCTTAATTTTTTTCGATATTAAATGTTATTTAGTTTAAATAATCAAATATTACCCTGAGATTTATATAACTAGTATGTTGAATTTACTCTTTTATCAGATATTCGAATAATTATTATAGATTTATGAATTTCAGTATCCATCCAACCGAGTTTTAAAACAAACAACATCAACAATAAGCAAGGGACATTTGTTTTATGAACAGGTTTAAATTTATTTTGTATTAATGTATTAAAATTATATATGGATAGACGACCCTTTTTCTTAAGTTAGTCTAAAATTGTTGAAATCTCCAATTTATATCAAATTAAAAAGTCTAAAGGATTTTGCTAGGTTAGTGTGTTCCTTAGAGAGAATTCCTGCCCCTGTTTACGAATACAATAGTCATGGAAGAGATATCTTGGCAGTCCCTTCAGACTCTTTGAATGGAAGGTCAATAATATATTACATTGACAATTTAAGCTCTGACGAGAATCAGTATCTTTTGTATAAAATTACAAATAATATGGAGGAGGCTTATTTAGTCGAAACAGTAAAGGATACCTCTGCTCTTTATTCGCCTATCATTAAAGTATCTTCGCCCCCTCCATCGTTCCTCAAAACATCAAAAGTAAGTACCCCGAATAGATATACGGGTGTTGGTCTACGCGATCTGCGCAGTCTATCTAAATTAGTTGCTTTTCGTACTATTTACGAAGAAAGTACAATTCCATTGTTTCTTTCTTCTAATCAATCAGTAGAGGAATCATCAAAAGCGCCCTCTGAAGATAAAGCTACATACATTCTTGGAACTCCGATGAGCACGTTTGATTCAGTGGAAACAAACTATTTTTACTATGTTACCATGTCTAAAACTATAGACAAATGCTTTCTCAAGTTTAGTATACACAAATCTAATGATCCTTCCTTTTCAAATCACATCGATGAGCACGGGTTTATTTATTTGAAGATAATTCAATTAGACGGTGTACATCCGTTACTAAAGGTCTAAAATGAATCCTAGTGGATCCTTTGGAGAGAGAATTAAGGCTCTATCAAAAGAGAAGAAAACAAATATTGTTCTTGCATTAGATCCATCGTCAGAAAAAAAAGATATCCTTGATTATGTTATCAAACAGATAAAAGATCTAAGTGGCTATTGTTGTGCTATAAAGATAAATTTTCATGTTATTTTACCTTTATCGAGGGCTGAACTACAGAAAATAACAAATACTGCACATGATTATAAATTGCAGGTAATAGCAGATTTAAAATTAAATGACATATATGACACCAATAAAGTTGTAATACAACAGCTTTTTTCAATGGGTTTTGATTGTTTAATTATTAATCCTTTTATCGGAAAGAATAGTTTGAAAACAATCACAAAATATGCACACTCTCTGAACTTTGGCATAATCACATTAGTTTACATGAGCCATCCGGATGCATTAGAAGGATACGGTGCATTAGTTCAATCCGAATATACCTCACCAAAAAACGACTTACCTTTACCTTTATATAGGACATTCTATGATAATTCTCTTTTAGCAGGTGTCGATGGCATAGTAATTGGAGGTAACATGACAGAAGTGATAGAGGAATTTTCCTCTGGTCAAACATCTATGCTTCCGATATATTCCCCAGGTCTTATTACGCAGGGTGGAGACGTCAACAAGGCCTTGGAATCGGGCTCTAGTTTCTTAATTATTGGCAGAGCCATACTCGAATCTGATTCTCCTGTTAATACTTTAAAAACTATTCATGAGGTGATATCAAACAAAAGTCATAGAGTCTCTTAACACAAATGAAAATAGATTGCCTAATAATTTCCTACAAAACTAAATACCATTAAGAATGGAATATTCTCTATCACCTTTACACTATTTTCCTTGGCAAGTTTGAGTTTTAATGCTAGTTTCACTATTTTCTCACCTACCAAGTTTAGGACAGAGGACGATTTCAGTAAAACGATTGCCTCTTCTTCATCTATCTTTTCTTGAAGGAAATAGTCTTCTGATATGTCGATTACAAAGTCGCCCTTGTTAATTTCCTTACCTAGTAAATCTATGTCGCAAATATTGATCATCATTGTACCTTGATACTTGATTTTTCTTAATGCAAATATTTTATCCTCATTCATTTTCATCCCTCAACTTATGTCTATCTAACTTAACTAATTAATATCGAAATTCTATATTAAGAATTATAGAACATAAAGTAATATTAATGCATTAAGAAATAAAGACTATGACTTTTGGAAAAAAGAAAGGCGGACACACTGATATCTCTAATAATAATGATGGTAAAGGAATAAGCAAGAAGGGGATATTACTGACTTGTGTAATGGTAGGGGCAATTCTTGCAGCAAGCTTTGTTGTTTGGTTGCTACCTAATGAAAATGTTCTAAATCGAGGAACAAGTAACATGACTATTACTTTCAAGGATCCAAATGCTACACTTGTGTCCACAAAAAGTCAATTCCTATTGTTACAAAGCGAAGTTCAGAATCAGATTAATGGGACAGTGCCTATTAACATGACTTATTTTAATACGTTTATCGACACTTCGATATCATTAAATAACGATTTGATGTTGACTCTTTTGAATGGTAATCCAGATCAATCAATAATGCCTGAGTACTTAAAATTAATGAATGAAATGAAGAATTACTCTCAATATCTAAATGGTCTAAAGAACATCTCATCAAATTAATATCCAAAAGGCAAAAAAATCAATAGCCTTGAATTATATATTAAAAGTAAAAGGCATTGTTTATAAAGAGTATTTTTAAAACCTTTAGAGGATGCGACTTCTTGAATATCAGGGTAAAGAGTTATTTAATCAGTTTGATATTAAAACACCAAAGTCAATTTTAGCTCAAAATATTGAAGATGCTAGAGCGGCTGCAGAGAAATTAGGCTATCCTTTTGTTTTAAAATCACAATTGACAGTCGGAGGACGTGGTAAAGCGGGAGCGATACAAAAATGCAAAGATGCTGATGAATTAGAAACAAAATTTAAAGAACTGCTTAATAAGGAGGTTAAAGGGGAACTGCCGAGAGGTATATTATTGGAAAAAATGGTTGATATTGTGAAGGAAATTTACTTGTCTATATTTCTAAATAGAAGCAAGAGATGCTTCTCAATAATTGCTTCAGCCGAAGGAGGCGTTGACATAGAGCAGACCGACAATAAATTGATAAAGGATATAACTATTGATGGGATTTCTGAAGAATTAGCCTCTGAAATAGCGGTCAAACTAGATATACCAAAAGACTCTCACGAAAGTTTTAAATCTTTGTTATTCAGTCTTTTCAAAGTTATTGTTGAAAAAGAAGCAGAATTGGCTGAAATTAACCCTCTGGCGATTATCTCGGATGGATCGCTACTAGCATTAGACGCAAAGGTGATAATTGATGATAATGCACTCTTTAGACATAAAGATTTGCTGAAATATTTGCATTTGACTGATCTGGAAAAACAAGCATCAGATAACGGATTTTCCTTCGTTGAACTCGACGGAAATATTGCAATCATCGGAAATGGTGCTGGACTGGTTATGTCCACATTAGACATGGTTAGCGATGCCAAAGGCACCGCGGGTTCATTCCTAGATTTTGGAGGCAGAGCAACAAGTGAAACAATTTATGAAGCTATCAAGGTTATTAGCAGGCTTCCTAAAATAAAAGCAATACTTGTTAACTTATTTGGTGGGATAGTAAGGACGGATCTAGTGGCCTTGGGAATACTAGATGCGTATAAAAACAATATATTAAGAGTGCCGGTTTTTGCACGAATCTCTGGTGCTCAGTCAGAAAAAGCTAAGGAGTTACTTCAAGGAAGCGAAGCCAGATTATTTGATACTGTGGAGGAAGCAATAAATGCTGTCGTTCTTAAAGTCAATAATGTTAATTAAGAGGTTGTGTTAAATTGGATAAAAAGTTTGATATTTTTAAAATATTAATTGGTGATGTAACTGATACTGATTATGAGAAAAAACCTGTCATAATTCAAGGAATTACAGGAAGTTTTGGTTCGACGCATACAAGGCTGATGCAAAGTTATGGAACTAATATAGCTGCGGGCGTTACACCTGGTAAGGGAGGCTCTCAATTTGAAGCAGTTCCTGTTTTTGATTCAATGAAAGAGGCGGTAGAAACAACCGGGTCAAAAATTTCAG
>Ga0196965_1000609_pt1 | contig 18387 bp, 22 predicted proteins | sample S1_20metaG_FD_148668 | JGI IMG/M metagenome (GOLD analysis project Ga0196965, IMG submission 148668) | Soil microbial communities from Anza Borrego desert, Southern California, United States - S1_20 | ecosystem: Environmental > Terrestrial > Soil > Desert | place: USA: California | collected... | reverse complement strand
GCCGACGGCACCCTCGGCGACACCTTCAACGCCTTCGGTGCCGTCCGCTACGTCGAAGTCGACAGCCAAGGCGAGTGGGAGTTCACCTTCACCGGTGCTGTACCGAAGCCCGCAGACAACGCTTTCGTCGTGGACGACAACACCGTCGCCACCATCACCTCCAACTCGATCCTGCTCGGCAAGTTCACCCGTCCGGGCTCGCCCGGAAAGTGGTTCGTCGACATCGATCGGCGCTAGGGGAAAACCATGCTCAGCGATCTGAAATCCATTGCGGTTAAGGCGACGCCGATCGCCCTCGACATCTACGACCAGACCGACCCGACGACCCTCCTGCCGTTCGTGGCCGTCGTCGTCAGAGACCCTTCTCTCGCCGAGGAGGTCAATCTCGAATGGGCCGCCGTGTTCCCCGAGCTGCGCAAGTGGGTCGGCGACCGCGTTGCCCAGCAGGGCTTCGCCGGCAAGCTCAAGATCCGCCCGGAGCTGTTCGAAGTCACCCTCGACTTCGATTCCATCGACATCGAGCGCGGCACGGCCCTCCTGCAAGCCACGGAGAAGGCCACGCGCATCGGCCGGGCCTTCGCCGTCGGCAAAGTCCTGCTGGCCTATCGCGTCCTGCGCGAGAACCAGCTCACCTACGACGGCCAGGACTTCTTCGACGACGCGCACCAGCACCCGGACGGCAGCCTCGCCTCCAACCTCGTCAGCGTCGTCCGCGCCGATTCCGCCGCTCCGGATGTGATCGAAGTCCGGGAAGAGCTGTCCGCGGCCGTGGACCGGCTCATGGCCAACTCCATCCTCCGCGACGAGCTGGTGCGCAGCGAAGAGGTGCGCAAGGGCCTGGTGGTCTTCGTCCGCTCGCAAAAGGTCTGGTCCGCCTACGAGAAGCTGCGCACCGAGAAGAGCTTCGGTGCGGATCCCAACCTCTGGCAGGGGGCCTTCGAGCTCGTCCGCGACTTCAAGCCCAAGGCCGGGACCGAAAACACCGTCGACATCGTCCTTGCCACCCCCAACGGCCCGCGGCCCGCGATCTTCGTGGTCTCGCGCGAGCCGCAGGGTCTGAAATTCGATCAGTCCAAAGAGTTCGCCTCGCGTTACATCCCGTTCGGCATGGATGCCATGTACGGCGTCACACCGGCGTTCTGGCAAACCGCCGTGCGGGTTCAACCAACGTAGTACGAAAGGAGCAGAGAGATGAACGTGTACAAGATTCGTGTCACCGGCGCAGTCCTCGAGACCTCCAACGCCACCCGTCGCGTCAACGTCGACGGCCAGGTGCTGACCTTCGGCACCGTGCCGGTCTACATCCGCGCCGCCGCGCTCCCTCCGGAGATCGCCGACGATCCCTGCCTGCGCATCGAGGAGGTGCAGTCCGCCCCTCCGGGCGTCGAGGTCACCAAGCTCAAGGCCGAGCGTGTCCAGGATCCGGAGGCCGACGTGGCGGCCGAGCCGGTCGACAAGCTCAAGGCCGAGCGCGTCCAGGAGCCGGAGGCCATCGTGGCGTCGGCGGCGTCGTCGGCGCCGGCCTCGTCGGGCAAGAGGCGCTGCTGAGCCCTCCCTTCGAGGAACACAACCAGCCGCCCGGCGCCCCCACGGTGCCGGGCGGGTCTTTAGGAGACCATCATGCAAGTCAGTCTCTCCCTCAGCCCCGGCTATCGCCTCAAGATCTCGCGCGCCTCGCGCATGAGCGAACTCGTCGACCGCGCCATCACCGGCCTGGCCGCCCTAGGAGGCAGCGCCGCCTTTCTAGAGATCCTCCGCCGCTGGCTCCAGCGCCGCCAGGAAAAGCGCCAGGAGCAGCTCCAACTCGACGTCCGTATCCTGGAGGAAGGCCACGCCCTGCGCCAGGAGGCCTACCAACGCGAGCGGGAGGCCCTGCAGGCCCTCGCCGAAGAGCGCGAGCGCCGCCACAAGGCCGAGCTGGCCGCCCTCGAAGCCCAGATGCAGGCGAAGCTCGAGGCTCTCACCCGATCCAACGAAGACCTCACCCGGCGCTTGGCCGCAGCCGCCACGATGACCTAGCTAGGCCATCGCAATCTCGACCTCGTCGGCGCCACAGGCTTTACACGGAATGCGCCTGCGGGGGGCCCGAGTCAAGAGCTGAGATCAAAGATAGATACTAAGGGAAGCTAACAGGAAAGACGCTCTACACCGGAATGGCAGGATTCTTGCTGGTGAAGTCTCACAGGAGGAATGATCGATGAGTTATGCAAGCATGAAAGAAGACGTAGACGACGCCAGGGATGAAGGTCTCAGCAAACAAGCGGAGGAGCAGCAAGAAGCACAGCAAAGCTCAGAGGAGGAGAAAGAACCTGACGCTGAAGAATCCGAGAGTAAGTCTTAGGTTGGGGGGCCTCCAGAGCAGCCCCCTCTCCGAACAGCAGCTCGGCCGCGCCCGCTCGTCTCAATGGGTGTCCTCGTTGCGAGCGGCGCGACAGTTCCGCGGCTCCGCAGAGCTGGCTCCAAGAGGTGCCTGGCACCACCTCCCCTGCTACTCAGCCTGGAGCTCGCGCGGCGCGAAGCTTGTCCCTGAAAACAGTAATTTGAGCCCGGCTTTTGGGCGCCCGCCTTCGTCCCCGAAATCGCTACCCTTGGCGGACATACGTCCCTCCACGCGGCGAATCGCCTCCCTCAGAGACCGGATCAGCTCCTCGTCGGAAGGCCCCTGATCCTCCACCTCAGCTCCCAGCATCCAAACCCCCGGTGTTCAAAAAAGGCAGGGCAGGGCTCCCCTGGCCTTGGAAGGGCTGACGACGTCCTGGAAAGCCCTGCCCTGGAGGATGAGCCTGAGGATAGGTAAAAGGGCTCACCCTACTTAACCTGATGCTGCCCACGCGGGCCTGCCCCCAGGATCCTCCCGATCTGGCCGAGAATCTCTCCCGCCAGGCGATTCATGGCTTGAACAGGGTCCTCCTCCTCCAACGTCATCATGGCTCGCGGGTTCGTGGCCGGAGTTGGCTCGGCGCCGGTTCCCTGTTCATCCCTATTCGAAGATGGCTCCAGCTCACATCTCCTCATAAGACCTCATCCCAAGCCCAACCAACGAAGCCATGCAGGCCGAGCCCTTCGCGAGGTGAGCTGAAATCTCTCGAGGACTCTGGAACCGCAAAGAAGGCTGGCCGATCCGTCGCCATCCTCCTGCACCTTCCTGACCGCTTCGCAGTAGGCTCTCTGTGCCTCATGATAGTCAGTGCCGCTATGCGTGAATCCACCGAACGAGGTCAAGACCTTATAGGAAGGCAAACTCGCGGCCACTGGGAGCCTCCCACTCCAGGATCAATGGGGCCGGCCTCTCACCGGAGCGGCGGGCAACGTCGAAGGCCACGCATTCCTCCCGCAGCAGAGTCAGGAGGACTTCGTCAGGCTTGGACAACTTCTCCCATACGTCCCTCGGCAGCGACTCTAGAACGGCCGAGAGCATAGGCTCCGCTTCCCAGGGTGGGACGACGAAGGAGGCGAGGATTCTCCTCATTCCATCCCGGTTGCGGCACACGATTTCAAGCATCCTCGCCATCGTCCCCCCGGTCGGTGCGGAGCTCATCCGCAGTTCCCGCGGAGAGTGGGTGCTCGCCCCGAGCTTTGAAGAGGTTCGCCAGCCGGCTCGCTCCGCTCACAATTTCGAGGATCGCCAGCGCCAGCTCGCGGTCGCCTTCTGGCCTGGACCGATCGCAGCCGCTCATCGCCGAGCTCCGCTCGAGGGCATTCTTTCGAGAGGCCCGAGCACCAAGAGCGGGGTATCCGCCAGGCGGAGCATCTTCATGGTGTACTCGCTGCAGGTTGGGCAGCCTGCCAGGAGATGCCGCACCACCTCTCTCCTTTCGACCTGGGAGGACAGTCCCCTCAGGAAGCGCAGGAGACAAAGCCGGGATGGATGCTGGCCGTCCGCCATCGCCTCGGAGGCCTGGGCCGCCCTTCCCTCCCGCTGCCGGAGCGCCCGGCCGATTCGGGCGCACGCGTCGGTCACCGATGGACGTTCTCCCTCTGCCATGCTGAGAAGGCTAGAGGCCTCCCCCGCTCCAGCCAACCTCAGGTGAGGATAACGACGGGCGGAGTGAAGTTACGACTTGGGCGAAGTGATGAGCTACTGAGAGGGTGTCTCGAAAGTTCTTGGCCGACGTGCTAAAGTACCGGCATGGGCTACCCTAGCGATGCGTCCGACGCCGAATGGGAGGTGATTGTCCCTCTCCTGCCTGCCGCCAAGACTGGAGGGCGTCCCCGGACCACTTGTCTGCGGGATGTCGTCAACGCCATCTTCTATGTGAGTCGAGGGGGTGTGGCTTGGCGTATGCTGCCGAAAGACTTCCCTCCCTACCAGACGGTCTATCGGTACTTCTGTGCTTGGCGCAAGGACGGCACCTGGAAGCGGGTGCATGACACGTTGCGAGACGCTGTCCGTCGGAAAGAGGGCCGCGAGACCAGCCCCAGTGCAGCGGCGATCGACAGCCAGAGTGCCAAGACAACCGAAAAGGGGGCTCCAGAGGGTACGACGCCAAGAAGGTCCAAGGACGTAAGCGTCATATCATCGTCGACACCCTCGGCTTGATTCTGGAATGCGTGGTTCATCCGGCTGACGTTCAAGATCGGGATGGCGCCAAGTTGGTGTTGGAGAAGTTGTCAGATCAGTTTCCGCGCCTCGAGAAGATCTGGGCCGACGGCGCTTACGCAGGAAAGCTGGTGGATTGGGCGAAGGACTTCGGACAATGGGTTGTGGAGATTGTGAAGAGATCGGCCGATGCCGTGGGATTTGAGGTTCTGCCGCATCGCTGGATCGTGGAGAGGACCTTTGCCTGGCTCGGCCGCTTTCGCCGGCTGAGTAAAGACTACGAGGCTCTGGTTGAAACTAGTGAGGCCATGATTCAGATTGCCATGATTCGGTTGATGGCACGTCGGCTGGCCGCCTGATGACTTTCGAGACACCCTCTGAGAGCGGGTGGTATCATTCCTTCCGATGTCACGAAAGGAGCACTCGGCGCACTCTGCTCTGTGATAGGAGGAACCATCGATATGGCGACGGCGCCGTCGGATCTCGGGATCGTCTTGCACTTTCTCCGCACGGGCGAGGACTGGACCCAGGCGAGATTGGGAGAGGCTGCCGGGGTCTCCCCCAACCTTCTCAATGACTACGAGCGCGGAAGGAAGACGTTGACCAGGCCGCGCCTGGAGCACCTCATCTCGTTCATGGGCATTCCCTCAGAGCGGATCGATGAGACCCTCGCCTGCCTCGCCGGGAACCGGGCCGCGGCCAGACCGCCGGCCGAGCCCGGTGACCGCTTCGTTGAAGCTCGCCAGCGGATCGAGGCGGTTTCGGCGCGCTGCGGCCGAATGGCTGCCGACTTCACCCGCTCCCTTCTGACCCTGATGACCTTCGAAGGCGAGGCCCTCCACGCCCGGCAGCGGGGCGAGCAGCTCTGGGGCCGTCTGAAGCGCCGGACTCCTGCCGAGCGGCTTCTGCTCGTCGAGAAGGCCAGGGCCTTTCGCCATTGGGCACTCTGCGAGCGAGTCACTGCCGAGAGTCGCGATCTGGCGGCAAATCACCCCAGGCAAGCTCTGGAGGCTGCGGAGTTGGCGGTGCGAATCGCCGAGTTGGTCCCCGGCGAGGTGGAGTGGAGTCTTCGCCTTCAAGGATGGGCGCTGTTTCACGTTGCCAACGGCCATAGAACCTGCCAGAACTTGGCTGCTGCCAAGTATGCTTTCTCACGAGCTGAGGACCTATGGAAGAGAGGCGCCTCCGGCGATCCCGGCCTGCTCAACGAGGCGGTACCTTTCTGGATAGAGGCGGCTCTACGGAGAGCTGAAAGAAGATTTCCGGAGGCTTTGAAGCGGATCGACGAAGCCCTTGCCTTGGAAGAGGGAGAGCTCCGGGCACAAATGCTCCTGACCAAGTCTTCGATCTTTCAGGCACTCGGTGATCCGGCTGCCTCCGAGGCTGCGCTGGCCGAAGCGGCACCACTGATTGACGCCAGTCAGAAGCCCCGACTAGCGCTAGTGCTCCGATTCAATCTTGTGGTGGACCTCTGCGCTTTGGAGCGCTTCGACCAGGCTGCCCTTAGGCTGGGTGAAGTTCAGGAACTGGCCGACAGGCTGGGCGAAGTGCTGGACCTCCAGCGCGTCGTGTGGTTGAGGGGCAAGGTGGCAGCGGGCCTTGGGGACAAAGCAGCGGCCGAGGCTGTGTTCAAACAGACGCGGCGGCTCTTCGAGGAACACGGCCTCGCCTACGACTATGCCCTGGTGAGCCTGGATCTGTCGCTCGTACTTTTGGAGGACGGACGGCTCGGGGAGGTGCGGCAGATCGCCGAGGAAATGCTCTGGATCTTCAAGGCTCAGCGGATCCACCGGGAGGCAGTGGCTGCACTCCAAGTCTTCTACGAGGCTGGCCGGGCTGAATCTGCCACTGTCGAGTTGGCTCGACTCATTAGACGCTTTCTCAATCGCTCCCAGCACGACCCGGAGCTCAGATTCGAAGGGGGGGCCGGAGCCAGGTGATGGCTCCGGCCCAGTTCCTCACCTCCGACAGCCGCCGAGGGGATCTAGGCTGCATCCCTCCTCTGTCATGTTGTTGGGAGCCGAGGCGCCGAGAGGATCAAAGCTGGAACCGGCTTCGATAGGGGGAGTGCCACGGGGATCAATGCTACAACCTGCCTTGTTCGAAGGCGTGCCGAGGGGATCAAGGCTGCAACCCTCTTTGTTGACGGAAGCACCAAGGGGATCGATGCTGCAGCCTTCCTCGGACCAGAAGCAAGAGATAAAGACCCACAGGCGCTCCAGGACGCCATTCCCTGAGTGGCTGACCGGGGCACGAGACATGGCGCCCCCCGGGCCGGGGGCTGCTGCCCCGGTGCCGGAGAAGGCAGGAGCGAGACTGACGAGAAGAATGACAACGAGGACCGTCGAACGCATAACGTCTCCTTGGAAGCACAGCCGTCTGAGGGCCGTCATGGCCGCCAGCGCATGCCTCCTAGGAAATGGTGCTCCCGGCCGGTGAGGAAAACCACCGCTGGAGCGACGCCGCATCATCTGGCAGGAGAGGATTGGGATGGTCGATGACGAGGTGAGGGACTTGGCGTCGAGATTGGCAATGCTGCTCCTCTGCCATCGCGGGGGTCTGGATCAGGCCGGGCTCGCCCGTATTTCGAGGACGGCAGCCAGTCAGATTTCGCTCTATTGGCGAGGCGAGCGCCCAGTGCCACGAAAAGTTCTGGAGAGGGTTGCGGAAGGGACGGATTTTCCCGGACACCTGCTGGACCCTCTGCTGTGGCACCTTCGCTCCTTTGTGATTGCTGGCAGGGGCCGCTCCCGGGCGGATCGCGTCCTGGCGACCGGGTTCGCGGCCGAACTGATTGCGGTGCTCCGCCTTGCGGAGGATCTGATCCTGGAACCCCTCGACCGCGTTGCTCCTCGCGGTGTGCCTTCTCCGTCGGACCGCGAGGAGGCTGCAGCGCTCTGGGAGCAACTCTGCTCGTTGTCTGGCGCAGAGCGGCTCCTGGTGATCGAGGAGGCTGCCGAATACCAGAGTTGGGCGTTCTGCGAACGGCTAGCGGTGGAAAGCCGCGAGGTAGCTTACAAGCGCCCCAGGGAGGCTCTTGAGTTGGCGCAGTTGGCGTGGCGCGTTGCTAAGCTGGGTGATGCCTCGAACCCACGGCTCCAGGGTTGGGCCCTATTCCATGTAGCCAATGGGTACCGAGCCTGCCAAGACCTACGTGCCGCGGCGGCGGCCTTCTCCCGGGCCCAAGAGCTTTGGACCAAAGCAACCATCGGCGATTCCGGTCTGCTCAACGAAGCTGTACCCCTCTGGATCGAGGCAGCTCTGCGTCGAGCTGAAAGGAGCTTTCCAGAAGCCTTGGAGAGGATTGACGAAGCCCTGTCGCGCGAGCACGGCGATTTACGGGCCAGGATGCTCCTGACAAAATCTTCGATATTCCAGGCTCTCGGTGATCCGGAAGGATCGGCAGTTGCATTGGCCGAAGCTGCCCCTCTGATCGATCCAGGCCGAGATCCCCGGCTCGCGCTGGTGCTCCGCTTCAATCTGGTGGTGGACCTCTGCCACATGGAGCGATTCGACCAGGCTGCCGCTGGGTTAGGTGAAGTCCAGCGGCTGGCTGTCCAGCAGGGCGAGGAACTCGATCTTCAGCGCGTCGCCTGGTTGCGGGGCAAGGTGGCAGCCGGCCTCGGGCACTATGCGGAGGCGGAAGCGGCCTTCTGTCAGGTACGCAAGTCCTTCCAAACCCACGGCCTTGCCTACGATCATGCCCTGGTGAGCCTGGACCTGTCGCTAGTCCTCCTCGAGGAAGGCAGATCCGGGGATGTACGGCGGATCGCCGAGGAGATGCTCTGGATCTTCGATGGCTTGCGGATTCATCGGGAGGCACTCGCAGCCCTTCAGCTCTTCTGCAGGGCCGCGCAAGCTGAAGCCGCAACCGCGGCGCTGGCCCGCCGCGTCGTCCAGTTCCTGGAGCGGTCCCAGCATGACCCAGAGCTAAGGTTCGAGGGGGAGGCCGGAGCCGGGTGACGGTTCCGGCCCAGCTCCTCCCCTTACGGCCGCCCACCCAGGGGATCGATGCTGCAGCCCGCTTCGACAGGGTTCTCCGTTGCCGGGGCGCCGAGGGGATCGTAGCCGCTGCCCGCTTCGGTTGAAGGTGCGCCGAGCGGGTCAATAACGCTTCCCTCTTTATTCGAGGGTGCACCGAGCGGGTCATAGCTGCTTCCCTCTTTGTTCGAGGGTGCACCCAGCAGATCGATGCGGCACCCATTCCCGGACCAGAAGCACGAGATGAGTCCCCAGGCATTCTCTAAGAAGGCGGTCTCTGGGTAGCTGGCCGAGCCACGAGCCATGGTGCCCCCCGGTCTGGAGGCAGCGCCTGCGGAGTTGGCAAGGGCAGGAACGAGCCCGACGGAAAGGCCGAGCACGAGGACGGTCAAACGCATAGTGTCTCCTTAGGGTGCATCGATGCCTGCGGCCGCCATGGCCGCTAACGCATGCCTCCCCTGAGAATGGTGCTCCGCCTGTCCCACCTCGGGGCTGGGCTCAAGTTCGAAGGCGGTCAGGAGGCCAGGTGAGGGCTCCGGTCCAGTTCTTCACCTGCCGCAGCCGCCGAGAGGATCCAGGCTGCATCCCGCGTCGACAGGGCTCCCCGGTGCCGGGGCGCCGAGAGGATCGAATCCAGAACCCGCTTCGTTCGCAGGTACGCCGAGAGGGTCAAAGCTGCTTCCCTCTTTGTTCGAAGGTGCGCCGAGCGGGTCGATAATACTTCCCGCCTTGTTCGAGGGTGCACCGAGCGGATCGATGCTGCACCCTTCCTCGGACCAGAAGCACGAGATGAACCCCCAGGCGCGCTCCAAGAAGGTGGTCCCTCGATCGCTGACCGAGCCACGAGCCAAGGTGGCCCGCTGCCCGGGCGCCGCTCCCGCAGAGCCGGCAAGGGCAAGAACAAGACCGACGGAAAGAGCGAGGGCGAGGACGGTCAAGCGCATAGTGTCTCCTTTGGGTACGTCGCTGTCGGAGGCCGACATGGCCGCCACGCATGTCTCCTTAGAGGATGGTGCCGCCCGGAGTAGGGTCAGGCACCTACTCCGGCTTAGGAAGCTTTTGCTTGGAGCGCTCCTCGGCTCACCGCTACGACAGCTTCAAAAAGAAAACTTCCAACCTCTTGCTGACCTCAGCACCAAGGCGGTTCAAGCCCTAACGAACGAAGCTTCTCCTCGAGCTCAATCCGTTCTCGATTAGAGGCAAGACGGCCATCCTCGCCCGTGCTGAGCAAGCCATGGACTGTCGCGATGCGCTCGGCGCGCTTTGCGTCGTTCGCGATTAGTGCAGCGATAGCGTCAGCCTCTATGCGCGAGAGCTTCATTCCACTCCGGCGATAGTCGAGAAAGGCCTCCCAGACCAACGGCACCCAGGTCGCCACTAACTCTTCGCCAATGATGCTCGCGTAAGCTCGGATCTCCTGCTGCGCACGCGGGTCCATCCGCAGATCGAGAAAATGAAGAAGATTGTGAAGATCGATCTTCCAATAGGCCTCGGTGTATGTGGAAAGAAGAAGATCCTTCCGTGCCTGCTCGCGTGCAACACCAGCAGCAATACGTGCTTCATAGACCTTTCGCGCCTTCTCCTGTAGCTCTCTCTCAGCTTCCGAGATACTCGCGCCGATGGTTGCAGGCAAGAAGCCCTGGCTTCCCTGTCGATTGGCTCCCGACTGTATTCGCCACTCATCAGACGCAGTACTCTGCGCCGCATCGATTGCAACCGAATACCGCGTCGAATACTCGTTCACGCTCGCGGTGCGGTGGCGGATCCACTGCCTCCATGTATCCATAGGTACCCGCACATGGAGCTTTATCTCGCACATCTCAAAGGGGGTCGTATGGGAATGACGCATCAAATAACGGATGAGCCCACGATCCTCACTTACCCGTTTGGTGCCCTCGCCATAGGAAACCCGCGCAGCCTGCACTACGGAAGCATCGTTACCCATATAGTCAACAACACGAATAAAACCATCATCTAAGACTGCAAATGAGCGTCCGAGGATCGCGTCCAGAGCTGGAACACTTGGACGTACAAGCGGCTCGCCTACACTAGTAGCGGCGTTCGGCCGGCTTGGCAGATCATCTTCGCTTGCCATAGTTTTTATCTAAAGCCTGTCGCCTGTCGGGATCTCAAGGTACTCTCGCCGCTCCGCATCGGCTATCACCGCTAGCCTCTCAGAAAACCTGCCGAGGTCAAGCAGCCAACGCCCTGCGATGCCAGTGCTGTACTCGGGCAAGAAACCTTCCGGAGATGGGTACTCAATGTGTATATCCGGGTGTAAAGCTTTAACCAAGTAGCAACCCACTGCCTGCATCTTACTGCCTGACGGAGCGAGTAGAAGGCGGTGGTTGGCCGAGAGTTGCCAGTACAACTGAAGCAGCAAGGAGACCGTATCTTGGTAGTTCAGGGTCGAAACAATACGCTTCGGCATTGCCAACCCACTGTCAGGAACGGAAAGCACTGGGTTGTCCTCTTCCCACTCACGACGCACTTGATCGTGAATCCACGCCGTCGCCGCTTCACGCCATCTGTGCAATGGCGGTCGGCCATTTATAAGAAAGAGGCGGCCTGGATAAACCGTATTCAACAAGACTTGCGTCAGCACGTCGTTAAAGGACATGAAGACAATAGCGGCAGTAGGCTGACCCTGCATTGCAACGCTCGCGAGCGAGTTCACACGCACAACCCCATACACTCCCGAAAACACCTGCAGTGTCGGCTGATGGATCTCCTCTTGGGACCTTGCTTGCTCAAACTCCTCCTGACTAGGCCGATATGTTTGCGCCTCGGCATACAGAACAATCACCTCGAGATCAAGCTGTCGGCAAACATTCAAGACGAGCATTATGGCCAGCTTTGACATCGACGATATGTCTACAACCGCCCGACGCGCACCTTGCTCAATAAGGCGCGCCCGAAGACGCTCCTCAAAGTCGTCTGGTTCAAAACGATGATATCCGATAATATCAGCCTCTTCGATTCTGACACCAGCCGCACCGAGCAACTCTCGAATCTCTGGAAGCCGGTTTTGGTTCGAGAACGGAATATAATCCAAGAGAATCGCACGGGAACCAGAAGCAGGCCCAACAGTAGTTCCCACTGCCATGGTCCGATCCTCGAAACCCGGCGCATGAATGATTACATCTCCCTCATGGAGCTGCAATCGATCGCACGACTGGAGAGGGGGAAGATGCTCCAATATGGCCGCGGGAGGCGCTCCAGGGTTCATTGCTCCTCCTCATAGTCACTGTCAGGCTCCTTGCCGTTGACCTCAGAGTCACCTTCCTCCTCTTCATCTAGATCGTCGTACATGGGGTCGACTTCCTCGGGCGGGAGCACCTCAGGCAGAGAAAGTTGGTCACTCGAGACGTCGATAGCTGCTCGAGTTCCTGTAAACTTGGCCCTAAACACATCTGGCTCCAAAAGAAGCAGCGCAAACGAGTTGCACGTCAAAGGAACGCTATCGCGCTTGGATAACGCGAGGGTGCAGTACGGCAGAAGCAAGCGCCGAAGGTACAACCGAGGCACAAATGTACCCCGCACACTTTTCCCACGATTGTCCCTCATAAAGAGTCCATAGCGCACAAGATCACGATATATCTCCTGCGCAAGGCCATCGAGCCGAAATTCGTCAACGATCTCGATTCGGAATGCCATACGGGGCACATTGCGCTGCCTTCCCCCATCAACGATGGTGTACATGGGTCCGAGAAGCAGTTTAGTAGCAGCAGCCACAAACGCCTCAACGACAGCCTTCAGGTGATCTCCGTACTCTCCACGTAATGCATAGCCCTTCTTGCTCTCACAAACTCGCTCCAATTCCTCTTTCATTCGCTGAGGATTGGTAGGCTGGTTTCGCGTGTGAGAATTTAGCCATTCACCACCCCTGTTTCTAAACACCCTGTCCTGCAAGGTTGAGTCCACGGGGACTTCAATCTGCATCGCTTTTTTCGTCCGTTGATCCGCCTCCGAGGCTTGGTCAAGAATGTCGGAAACTAGCTGGATCATGGTTCGGGTATCGCCCGACCAAAGACTTGAGAAGGTATCCTCGCCGAAGTAGTGGACCTTTCCCCTAGAGCGACCACGCCTCTGCGACTTTCCCACAACCGTGGGCTGCTCATCTGGTGCTTGAGTTCGCAGGTTGAGTCGCAGGCGTCTCGCGAACTCCGTCTTCGACATGCCCATTCGGCCGAGAAGTGCGCCAAGAGATACATCATCTTTCGGCATTCGCAGGTCTATAGCGAGGCGGCGAGAAAAGACATCTCGGAGAAATGCAAGCCGCTCGCCATCGGGCAAAAAGAGCGACTCCTCTCCCATGTCAACTAATTGATAGTCATCGCCATCCTGTAGGTTTTTGCCGCTGGAGTCTTCCGCCACAAAAGTGCTCCATGCCTCTGTCGCCAACTTAGCCAAGAAATCAGGAGAGCGCTGTAAAAACAGGCGATTTAAGACCCGCTGCATCGATATCGAGACCCGCGGCGTCGAGAAATCGTCGATGAAGAGCAAGACAGACCTCTCGCCAATCCAAGGGCAGCAGATACGGGCCTGCTGTACGAAACGGGGTAGCCAGCGGTGCTGAGATAGCTCTAGGTAACCAGGGAACATGGCACTAGTTGCCGTGCCTGGAAACATCCACTTAATCTGCTCAAGCACAGCTCGGTAACGCTCAAGCCGGTCCTCACCCTCAATGAGAGTAGTGTAGGTATCTGGTACTAGCCAACGCTGCACAAGTTCAAGAAGCGCATCAGTGGGTCTCTCGCCTACACGTCCAGCACGAGCAGACTGTACGGCGAGGAGGTCCGCGAGGATACACAGATTCGCATAGCAAATAAGCCGGGCTTCATCCTGAGGATTTGGCTCCCCGGGAAAATGTGCAAATGCATCGGCGAAATCATTGGCATTTACATACAGCGCCACAAATCGCCCCCGCACAGGCAACTCGTCCACTTCGCCACACTCAACAATCAAACGTTCGCTGAGGCGTCTAAACAGCATGGTCTTTCCGCAACCTCGGGGCCCGGTAACGACAGTAGGTATGTCGAGCGCAAGAATCTTCGAGCGAGCGGGAACGGTCGGAACGAATAGTCGTTGCCACCAGTCCCACCTATCACCAATCATCTCGCTCACCTGAAACTGCCCAACGCTCGGCACTTCTGCGAGAGCTGTCCCGGTGCCGTCTAAGCTACCAGAGGTCGATTCAGAGAGCTGTCGACCACTGGCTTGCGCGCTACGCTTTAGGTCACCAAGCACCCAGAGCAGGTCACGTGGCGTACGGCGATCAGCTCCAGAACGCTCTCCAAGGAGCTTACCGAGAGTGCCTTGAATCGCCTGCAAGACTCGTCGGTGAGTCGCGGTAGCGGTCGCGTAGTCGATCCGCGGTATCATCTCGTTAATAATTCGCGCGAGCCCCTCGTAATCATCCTTCGGAGCCTTCGCTCCGCCAGTCATGCCGTAGCCAAAATCAGATATGTAGATCGGGGCGCGTGGCTGAAGCGAGTCATCAAGCTTGGCAATTGTCTCATCGCCAATTAGGATGTTGCCCGAGTGCAGATCGCCATGCCGAACAACGCCTTGCGCTTCGCACGCATGAAGTACATGTAGAATTCTTTCAATGACAGCCAAGAGGAAGCTAGTCGGAATTCGTTCAATTCGCCTAAGATATTGCTTTAAATTTTCTCCAGGTGCGATATAATCCCATACCGTGAAGTGACAAAGGCGCGTTTTACCGACTTGCTCGGTGCCACTATCATGGTAGTGCACCACCCCCTCCACCAGTTCAAGCTTCATCACCTTTTCCAGCTCAACCTGCCACCCGTCTTTTAGGGTGTCGAAGACAAGCTTTACGGCACGTACACAGGTTGGGTGAGCCCGATGCTGCGCACGATAAACATACCCTATCTTACCGGCACCAACAAATTTATCAAGCCGGAACTTTCCGACTTCTACGCCACTCAGATTTCTGCACCAATCATCGTCCGGCTCTCGACTCATAGAATTACTCCAGCGCTGGCACAGCCCTTATATCTTAGCATCCCTAATGCCTCATAGGATTAACGCTCTAAACCTTCCGATAGATCAGTACAGTTTCATCCTTTATTCCGCGGCATTCCCGTCGTGATCGCCGAATATCAGGAATCGCATCTAAGATCTTGTCGTCGAGGCTAAACTTGGCCAGCTTTGCCTCATTCTCGAATAGCTGCTGAACAAGAGTCGCTGTCCGCCCTGCGCGACCGCCTCCACGAGTAGCGTCACCTACCACAAGAACGAAGTAACCTCCACTCTCTATCCCTGGCGCGAACCGGAGACATACCGCCCGCATAAGCGTAGAAAAAGCTATGTCCCGATCGCGTCGTACTAGCTCTAGCCCTTCTGGCAGCGTCCGCTCAATGAACCAGAGGCGGAGGCGATTATCACGCACGTAGTCAAGTTCGTTCATGTAGGGAGGACTTGTGATCACAGCCTTGATCCCGCGAAGGCGTGGAAACTCTCGGGCGTCCTTGTGAAAGACACGGCGGGGCAAGGAGAATACACAAGGCCGTCGAAAAGTTCGGCGCAACTTAGCCGTCATTCGAGAGAGTACATCCCGCTCTTCATACATCTCAGGATAGAGCCCCACTGGAAACTGCCGATCTCTTAGGTAAGGCACTAGATGACTGCTGGGGAAGGACAGGAATCCTGGTCGCTGGTGATGCAGGATGCCTAAAAAGCAAGCCAGAAGAAAGTGATCGCCCCTCTGAATGCAGGCATCTCGAAATGCCAGCGCGCGGCGCAGAGTTACTGGATGAAAAAACCTCTGAACCCAAGCCGGCACAATTCGCAGATCCTGCTCAGCAAACAGGTCAAGAGCTAATTTCCAGGTCTTGCGCAGTCGGAGTTCGGCAGCCCGAAGGTTGGCCGGTGGAAAAAGTTTGGCTCGCGTGATCAGTACAGCGTATGGATTCCAGTCACCAGCGACAACCCGACGCCCGTTAGCAGCGGCTTCTAGAGCCACAACACCACATCCGCAGAAGGGGTCCACCACGAGATCGCCGGGGCGAGTCCTCTCAAGGACAAGAGCCCGTGCAATCGAGGTCTTCATACGCCCAATGTACGGGGCAATTTGATGTAGCGTCCAATCAGTCGCAACGGTGCATTCAGATGACCAACGAGCATTTAGCTGTTGTACCTGCGAGGTTCTAGCTCCCTCCTCCTGACTTGAAGGCGCCGAGTCTTCCACGGAAATAGTGCAGCCCCTGTACCTTGAGTTGAATAGCGCTATTCAAATCTAACGTTCCGCTAGCCTAGCTTTAGCCTAGGATACCATGTCTGGTCTCCGGCGAGATGCCAAGCAGAGGGCAGTGCGGCTGTGCTCCAAGTCTGCGTCGCAAGGTGGCACTGCCTCCAGTACAGCGTTGACAAGTCGCCCTCGGCCACTCCTCCGCTCAGGCGGGCAGTTGACGCTCTAGAGCCGCCCCGGCAACTCTCAGCTTCGCCCGCCATCCCTCCGTGCCTCCTATCAGCAACTCAGCTCTGTTCCAGGTAAGGTCAGAACTGCCGGGGTGCCTGAGGCGGGGGCGCAAGGAGCCGCCAAGGTGCCCGCATGATCCTGCAGAGATCTTCCCCAAACCCGTTGACACCTTATTGCCGCTTTGCTAGACTCATCCCACAAACCCGGCGCAGAAGTCTTCCCGGGGAGGAGGGGGGATCGAGGAGAAGCGGAAGAAAAACTCAGCAGGCCCCGACAAATCACTGGAAGGGGGCAGGTCGGCGCGTGTCCGGCTTGCGGCCCGGAAGAGAGTTACGAGCTCTCTCCCAGGCCTGACCCCACACAATCCTTCGAAGGAGGAGTTATGAGGAGCTCATTCGAGCCTATCACCCCGTCTGTTCACCCGAATGTCTTCACGTCGCAGTTTTTGTGCCGTATGGCCGAGCGGGACGAGCCGCCCACCGCGGGCGGTGCCGATCTCGCCGGGCCGTGGCGGATCGAGACCATTCTCGGCAAAGGCTTCGGCCTGTTCCGGCTGGGCGAGAGTCTCGCCCGGGGATCCGCTCCCGTGGCAGTGTTCCCGTCCCGCTGGCTCGCCCTCTTGACCGCCGCCGTGCTCCCCGGCACGGGGCGCGATCCGCTGTTCCGCATCGACAAGCAGCCCAACGCGAACGGTGTCTACCCCCTCCTCCTCCCTGGCTCGCATGGCGAGGAGCTCGCGGGGCACCTCCGTGTCTTTGACGAGGCTCTTGTCCACGCCCTGAACGTGGTCGCTCATCTCCTCCAGTCGCCGGAGTCTCTCGCCTGGCTACTGGAGGCCGCGGGGGCGGTCGCCCTCGAGCGCTGCGGGGCGATCCTCGACGAGCGCACGGCCGAGGCCGGATAGGTCACCTCTCCAACGCCACCGGCGGGACCCCAGCCCGCCGGTGGTCTCTTCGGCGCCCCCTCGTCACCTCCTCTCCACCTCGGCCGCACTCTTCCTCTTTGAGAGGCCTGCCCTTCCGGTCGTGGTGGCCGGGATCGTGCAGCCCAGGAAGCCGCAATGCCTCTCTGCCGGCCATTCGCTGAAGGGCATGCCGCGGGCTCCCTTCTTCTCCCCTGCTATCATCCCTCTTCAGTAAAATCACGCCCGGATGCGCGACGACCGCGTATCCGCTTTCCAGGAGGTGTCTCATGGACCGTCTCATCCTGCTCGCTATCGCCCTGTTCCTCGCCACAGGCTTGGGGCCCGCCATCGTGCGCTCCAAGGCTGCAGCACCCGCCGTCGAAACACAGCAGTCGCCGCCTCAACTGCCGCCGTATGGTCCTACGACGGAATCTGGCTGCTCCATGGATCCCTGGGGTTGCCCAGACGGCGGGAACTAGGTCCTTCGCGTATACTCACGGCCGGATCCCTGGCCGGAGGCGCGCTAATGGAACGACGCAGGCGACTTGCGAGCGCTGAAAGAGTGCGAGAACTGCTGGATTCGGCGTTCGCAAGCCGCTACCACGACCATGCGTCGATGCTTACTCTTTCGAGCACAGCCGTTGCTCTGGCGGAAGAGAAGAGTCACGAGTTGCCACCCGACTTGGTGGTCGCCGCATGGACGGTCCATGGGAATGCGCTCCGAATCGCTGGCCGCTACCAGGAGGCGGAGAGAGCGCTAGAGCGAGCAGCCGCGCTACCAGCGTCCGATTCATCGGCACGGACTAATCTCCTCGAAGTGAGAGCCAGTCTTTACCGAAACACCGGCAGGTTCGAAGGCGCAGCGCAGTTTCTCACCGCTGCAATCGATGCCTACAGATCAGCCGGCGATGATGAAGCCGAGGCACGCACCTGGAACCTCCTCGGAATCACCTACCTTGACTGGGGAGATCGGCCACGAGCGCTTCGGGCCTACCAGGCCTCTCTCGACCTCCTTGGGTCTGATGCCTCGGTCGAAGCGGTGGCGATGACCGGCCACAATCTTCTCGAAGCCCTGATCGCGGAAGGCCGACTCTCTGCGGCGATGTCGGCCCTTGCACTGTTGGAGCCCTTCTATCGCCGCATTACATCCGATCGTCTGTCGGCTAAAGTGGAATGGATGCGCGCCCGTCTCTGCCTCGCGCTACAGCACCTCCCCGCGGCTGAGATCGCATTCGAACGGGCCTATGCGCTCTTGAGCACCGAACCGCGCTCCCCCGAGTTGCCCTTGCTGACTAAGGAGATGGCCGAACTACAGGCCCTGATGAGCAACTCACCGGTTCTCGCCGAGCCGGAGACAGGCGAGGAGTAAGAGCAAGAAAATGGCGCCTCCTGGAGGCGCGGGCGCGTAGCCTCGGGTTTCAACCCGGGGCCGGTTCAACCCACCTGGGCCGGGATTCGCTCGAACCCTGGGCCGGGATTCGCTCGAACCCTGGGCCGGGATTCGTTCGAGCCCTG
>Ga0196965_1000608_pt1 | contig 18390 bp, 21 predicted proteins | sample S1_20metaG_FD_148668 | JGI IMG/M metagenome (GOLD analysis project Ga0196965, IMG submission 148668) | Soil microbial communities from Anza Borrego desert, Southern California, United States - S1_20 | ecosystem: Environmental > Terrestrial > Soil > Desert | place: USA: California | collected... | reverse complement strand
ACTATTAGTAGTCCTGAAAATATTTGGGGCAGAAGGGATTGAAGAATTATGTCAAAAAATGATGGAGCGACAGTAGGAGTCTAATCTTTTCTACTCCTACTTATACTAAGGCCCCGAAAGGGGCTTTTTTCTTTCCCTAACTAACCCTTCAACTTCTCTATATACTTCTTAGCCTCTGGTTCTACCCAGTAGCCTTTGCCTAGCCTCCTGATTCTTTGGAGGTGTAGTTGTACTTCTTTATCAGTAAATAGGTCTTGGAGGATTATCTTAGCTTCTTCTTCAGTCACTACTTTTTAGGCTTCTTAGATTTTATAGGTTTGCCTATCATTTTCTTTAAAAGGTCGTTGAATTCCTTTTCACTCATAAAGAAATTATAACTCTTAATCAAAGAAACTAATCATAATTCCAGAGATAAGTGTTCCTAATATTGAAAAGCCCAAATAGACTACCCAACTTAAAAGGTAAGCTCCAATAAACAAACCCAATACCTTAAGATAAAAACTTGACTTTGATTCTCTAGGCTTTTTCTCTATATAATCTTCGAAACCAGCAATCAAAGCGAATGGTATGATTGCTGCAGCTATAAAGAAAAAACCGCCCGCCCAAAATATAGGGGTAAACAGCATCCATTTTTCAGGTAGAGAATTGTACTGCTGTCCAGCTACTTGTAATACGTAATAGACTATCCGCAATCCGTTGATAATTAATAGCGTAGCTCCCAAATATATTAATGGCTTAGGAAGTTTATATGTTTGCATGTAATGCTCCTTTTAATTTATTAAATCGCACAGAAATGCTCCACGGTGAAGCTACCGCTAGTACCAAACCCAGTCAGAGTATACTGGGAATCCAACATAGCTGTACGGTGGGCTGGACTGCCTAGCCACCACTCTATCCCGCTGGGGACGGAAGCGTAGTTCCAGACTATATTCTCAGAGGCGTAAGTACAATTAAGGGATTGATGGATGTAGGTGTATCCCTGTACCCCTTTGGAGTTGGTGTGAGGGTTTCCATCCGTATCTGGTTCTGAGGACAGTTCGTTGGCTTTTTGCTGGGCTGAGGCGTTTAGACGAGCATCTAGGGTTAGTGGAACTACTCCTGCCTTAGCTCTCTCGGCGTTGACGGCATTTAACCAATCCTCAGGAGTAAACGTAGGAGCAGGAGCTACGGCGCTCGCAGGTGTAGTCAAAGCCCGTTTAATCCTCCAATCGTTTAGATTCTGGGCAACAGAAACAAGCCCGTAAAAGGCTAGAAGAACAATGATGCCTTTAACCGACACCCACAATATTTTCTTTAGTTTTGCTTTTTGCTTCTTCTTCATAAAAAAGGACGACCACTAGTGACTAAACTTGCAACAGCAGTATGAACTACAGTTACGGCGTGGTCGCCCATTGGAGTAGTCCATCTATTTTAAAATAGAAAAACTGCCACAAGTTTAGTCAAGGATTATTATAACATCTTCTAATAGAGGAAGGGGCTAGCTAAGTATCTTCATCAGCTCAGCCGTAGTGAGACCAACTTGGTTGGCTGTCTGTGCAATCGTAGAAAGAATAGAAGCCGTATCTTTCACGCCCTTGAGTCCAGATTTCAACTTCTCGATAAAGGTTCGTTCTTTAGTACCCTCTTCAAATTCCTTCTCTTTTTCGTTCAGAATATTAAGAATATCAACTACGACAGAGACCGTAACATTTACATTAACTTCCGTAGAAGCTGAAGCTGACTGTTCATAGTGGGCTGGCCTATCATTAAGATAATTTGCCCGTAGTGATGCGATTAAACTATTTACGGAAGTTTTTAAATCGAGTGCACCAGTTATAGGGTCATTTGAGTCATAATCGTCCATCTTTGGTAAAAATCTACTAAAATCTTCACCAGTAATTTCAGATAACTTTTTAATTATTTGCTTATATTGAGATGCTGGTCCTCCGACAATATTCTGGCCCATGCCAACATCTCCCAAGCCAAATACCAGACCTCTTAATTCCTCATAAAGAGCATTAATTTGTTTAATTTTCTGCTCGTCCATTAAAACTAGTATATACCTTGGTTTGCGCTTAAAAAAACACAACCAATGCTTTACTTGCGTTAGAGTAGGAAGAGCCACACAGGTTTATAGACTTAAATCGTAGAATATGATATAAAATACCAAATGAGCAATGTGGAAAGTCAGGGTTGGTGTAGTCCCGAGATATATCATGCGACAAAAGACGACCGTCTGACAGCAACTGATTTACTAGGGGTGCAGATTGACATGAAGGGTCTTTATAACCTTATAGTTGAGTATAGAAAAAGCGCTCGTATTTTTCCGGTGGCTATAGATGAAGTCCGGCAGCAGTCGGCTGGAGTCCATGTAGTAAATTTTGAACTTGAAGTACCGGATGGTAGTGAAGAAGTTATCCCAATGAGCACGACATTCAAAGATGGAATTATGCCGTGGGGAGATGCGTATTTCACTCCTCTAAGAAAATTAGGCAAATGGCCTAGGGCTGGATATATTGCGGAAGCTCACTGGAATGGCCCGGATGGCATGGATTTTACAGTAGAAGACGAAAGAACCTTTGATGAATTAGCCCATACAGAAAGGGAACAGGCAACAGAACAACAGGAAATGCCTCTCCATGTAATTCATGTGCCGTTCATGGGCGCACATGTAATAAGAAGATATTAAACTTACATTCGTGTTCTTTAGACAAAGAACCAAGTCATTCCATTTTTGGGTCAGCAAAAACGGAATCCAAAAACTGACAAGCTGTTAAAAAACCATTGATTGAAATTTATAAACTATAAAACCCGGTTTCTGCGGAATTCCTTGCAGTCACCCACAAGGGGCGGTCCTCGAAACACTGCGTTTCACAGCCTAAAATTTCATCAGTTTTCCAAGGCTTGATAGGAGAACAGAAGTATTGTCCTAGGTTTTAGAAGAATATAGAAAAGCTATAGACTCCGGCAAAGGCAACACTGACTGGACAAACATCAATGAAGAATAAACAAATTTGTAAAAACTTCTTAAAAAATGCTATTCTTTGGTTAATTTGTCAAAGGGAAGTAAGCTCACTTGGATAATTTTAAGAAATTTCATCAACACTATCCTACATATCAATATAAAGACAGAGATGTAGTTTTACTGGAATTTGAGAATGCTCAAGATTTAGCAACGGGACAGATAAGGATATTAGAATATACCACAGGCCTAATACTAGCTATAGCTGCTGTATTAGCTTCCTTAGGTCTACGCTTTGGAGAAATTGAAAAAGTAAGAATATTTCTTGAGCAAAATTATTTAATTGTTGCCGGAATTCTTATATTTTTAAGCTTAATATTTATATTTTATTTTGCGGAGCTTCAAAAAACATTTACTTTAAATGCACGAAAAACAATTGTACTTCGAGAGATGCTGGGATTGGATTATGGAGTATTACAGCTTGTTTTACCGAGGAATAGGATAGAAGGTGCTACTGATCCTTTCGTAATTAAAATGTTCCCAGGATGGCGAAGTATAAGCTCCATACCTTTTTGGACCGTACTAGTCTTAAGTAATACTGCGTTATTTTTCGTTTTATCGTTCTCATCATTATCTTGGTATATGATTCTTATTCCATACTCATTGGTGGCTTTTTTAATTTTTAGGTACAGATTGTTTGACGTTCATGAAAACTATTTGCTTTCATTTATTAAAGTAATGGCCAGGTGCATGAATATAAAATTAGTTTCTGATTTTGTCTATGTAGTATATTTTGCGGAACTTGCTATTAATGAGTTAAGACGACTAAATTTTAGACTAACAAATGTAAAAGAAATCTTAATAGTCATAGAGGATAACAATTTTTATAATCATCGAGGGATTGATTTAAAGGCAGTCTTTCGGGCAAGTTTATCAAGGTTTAGTTTTTTCCGCAGACGCAGCAAATACCTTAGTAGCGGGGCGTCGACCATTAACATGCAATTAGTACGCACTCTTTTTATAAAAGAACATCAAAAAAAGTGGCGAAGAAAAATATTAGAATTTTTCTTGGCACGATGGCTTGATAAGCAATTTTCAAAAAATCATATACTGGAATTATACTTAGCGTCTGTTCGCTTTGAAGTCGGGGTTATGGGTATTTCCGATGCTAGGAAATACTTTTTCCCGAGAAACACAACAAAGAATTTTAGTAACGAGGAAGCATTATTTCTTGTAGAGCGTATATCAAGTATTCATTCCAGGGTAGATAAAGTAAAAATTAATAATTGGATAAATCGTACACAAAAAAATACTGCAATTTTAATTAATAATCCAAAATTATTATCTATATATAGAAGGCTTATTAAAGATAATATTTTAATAGGCGAAATATAAAGTAAAAAATTAATTATGGCAGAGGATCAATTTATGGCAGTTTATGAAGTAATACTTTTAACTATAACTACTCTTGTAATTCTATGGTATACGGCAGAGACTTTTAAATTACGGCGAGAAAGTGAAAATAATAATAAGTTAAATCTTATGCCTGTCCCAAGCTTGGTTTTTATTACTACCAAAGCTCAGACTAAGCTTATAGACGCGGATTTTGATATAGATGAAAAAGATATATTAATAACAAATGTTGGTAAGGTCGCTGCGTTGAATATTAAATTTAGTATTATTAAACTAGTTGCTCTAGATCAAAAAATACTTTTTCGCGTAGTACACGCCAACGTATTAGTGCCGGGAGAATATAGCGTTCTGGCAGTAACTAACCTAGATTACTCATCTCAGAGCGGCCGGCTTAGAGGCGCTCACCCGCATCCATATCTAATACCCGGTATGGCAATTGATGAAAAGCTTGGCACTCAGCATGATATGCCAATGGAAAAGACTCATTGGAAGAATCATCGGTATAAGTTTTTTATAACTTACGAAAATCCTTTTGGTAAAAAATATAAAGCTGACTTCTTGGTAGATAAAGACGGCGCACATCCTATTACAGTACAAGAGATTCCTAATCGATAGACGCATGGCTCCTATTTACACGTTTCATGCGCCATTTATAGGAGTACATGTCATAAGAAGATATTAAATTTATGTATAGATCTTGACCATCAAACCCCCCTTATGCATCATAATGGGTATTAACATGTAGTTGTGTTGAGATGACTAGGAAAATAAATAATTGACTGTTATAGATTTTTTCTGCGGAGCTAGAGGGTTTCCCAAAAGTTTCAGACAACAACGCTTTAAGGTTCTGATGAGGAAGAAATAGGCCGAAAAAAGTTAAAATCTGATTCAAAAACCCCTTAAAAAATGCTATGATTATCTCTGTAAAACAGAGGGAATATGTCGGAAGACCAAAAGAAACAGTTGCAAACTCAGCTTTGGAATATTGCTAACGAACTGCGTGGCAGTATGGATGCCGGACAATTCCGTGATTATATTCTTGGCTTTATCTTCTATAAATATTTATCAGAAAAGATAGAACTCTATGCAGATGACCTACTAAAATCAGACAACATCAGATATCTAGATGTTGATGAAAAGACAGATAAAGGCAAACAAATCATCAATGCTGTTAAACAAGAGTCTGTAGATACACTTGGATATTTTCTAAAACCACATGAACTCTTTCATAACGTAGCGGTTAACGGCCCAACGACATCTAATCTTATTGAAGATTTAGAGCGTATTCTCAACAGCATAGAACACAGTACTATGGGTATGGATAGCGAGGATGATTTTGATAAGCTTTTCAGCGAGCTGGATCTTAACGCTTCCAAGCTTGGCAAAACCGTTGATGATCGTAACAAACTTATTTCAAAAGTTCTGCTACATCTGGATAAAATTGATTTTAAACTTGAGGATTCCAAAGTAGATATTCTGGGAGATGCATATGAGTATCTTATTTCTCAGTTCGCATCCGGAGCGGGTAAAAAGGCAGGGGAATTCTATACTCCACAGGAAGTTTCAGAAGTTTTGGCTCGCATTGTTACAGATGGTAAGAAACGTTTAAAAACTGTGTATGATCCTACCTGCGGGTCAGGCTCTTTACTTTTAAGAGTGGCTCGTTATGTTGCTGATGTAGATCATTTCTATGGCCAGGAGCTAAACAACACCACTTACAACCTGGCTCGGATGAACATGATCCTTCACGATGTCCGTTATGACAAATTTGATCTTAAACAGGAAGATACTTTGGAGCGTCCTCAGCATATAGACATGAAGTTCGAGGCAATTGTAGCCAATCCGCCATTTAGTGCCCAATGGTCAGCCGACCCAATTCTTTTACAAGACGAGCGCTTTAGTCAGTATGGCAAGCTTGCTCCAGGTAGCAAAGCTGACTATGCCTTTATCCAGCATATGATTTACCAGCTGGACGACAACGGCACTATGGCCGTAGTTATGCCTCACGGCGTGCTATTCCGCGGAGCGGTAGAAGGCCACATTCGGGAATTTCTAATTCGGGAGAAGAATTATCTGGATGTAGTTATAGGTCTGCCTGCAAATCTATTCTTTGGCACGTCCATACCAGCTTGTATTTTGGTGTTTAAAAAGTGCCGGGATAACCCGGAAGATATATTATTTATTGATTCCAGCAAACATTTTGAAAAAGGCAAGAATCAGAATAGACTTCGAGAAGAAAATATTACCAAAATCCTAAGTACCTACAGAGACCGCAAGACAGAAGACAAATACAGCTACGTTGCTAAGTTGGATGAAGTTAAAGAAAACGACTATAACCTAAACATTCCGCGTTATGTCGATACTTTTGAGGAAGAAGAAGCTATAGACCTAAACGAAGTTACCGAAGAGATCAAAAAAATAGACAAAGATATGATCGAAGTTGATAAAAAAGTAGCAGAATATACCAGGGAACTCGGCATAGACTCGCCGTTTTAATGCCATGGAAAAAGACAAAATCTATTTTTTAAAAGACAAATATTGGGTTAAAAATGGCCGGACCGTTGAACTTTTATGCCCAAAAGACAAAACACCTATGAGGGAAGTTAAAGACCCTTTTCGAATAGTTCTTGATCAGTATTCAGAGGTGATGTGCCCAGATTGCGGGTTTGAATATAAATTTGACTTGCCTTTTAATACGGCAAAACAGGATGTAGCTCGTTTGCTGGATGCAAAGAAGTATCAAAAAATGGAAATTATAGACATAGACGGCATTGGTACGCCTGTTTTGAAAAAGAAAGTATCAACCAAAGACGATACATTCTTCGCGAGTATTCAGATTAATGAATCAAAACGAGGGCCGCAACTTGTAATCTATGCGGGCAGGAAAGGTCTAAAGACTAAATCTCAGCTATTTATAACACCAGAGACTAAAAAGATGTCGTTTGACCACAAAGATGTTAAGCCCACTGACATATTCACAAAAGTTACTGCTGAATTTGATGATGGTTCAGTTAATGAAATCAAGCGGAAGGGCTTGGGATAGACTCACCGGTATGAAGAAGGCTGTGTTAAATATCAAGTATAATCTACTGCTTTACCTACTGATGCTCTTATCTGGAGTTACTTTGGGGTACTGGCTAAACGGTATAAGTTTTGAGGATTTTAAAAATTTTTCAGTAAATTGGGGAAACCTTGTCTTGACCGGAACACTGATTGTGATCACTGCTTATTATGCGTGGCAAACACGACAATCAGTAAAAATTATGGAAGACTCATCACTGCCATATATATCTGTCTATTTAGAAAATAAATCGTCGCGGATAATGGATATTTATTTAGTAATCAGAAATGACGGCGCACAACCAGCATTTGACGTTAAACTAGATGTCTTGTTAGGAGACATAGAGATCATGGATATCCCTCATAAGCAAAAATTAAGTGAGCTAAGGGCATTAAAATCGAGCCTGCCAGTACTGTCACCAAAAAGCGAAAGGAAGCATTTAATCATTATGTCTACCCCAGCAATCTACCAACACATTAAGGATGCCAGTACTGTCATACATACTAAATTCAAGGATAAGAAGGGCAAGGAGTATGCCCAGGAATTCCGACTAGACTATGGGGATTTGCCGTTTGTGGGCGAACCTAATAACGGCACCTTAAAAGAAATAAAGAAGTCTATGAAAAGTATAGATGATTCTATTAAAAAATTGGTTGAAAAATGAGCACGACCAATTTAGTAAAGTTTACATTCGAATATTACTCAGAGAACTACGCTACCGGTACGTATACAGCTGAGCGATATTTGAAAGACTCTGACTCGATCCGTCAAGCTGCAATATCTGTTATGCGTGAAGCAGTCGAAAGCGGAGCTGATGTTTGGACTCAAGATATTGACAACGATAGATCAATTGCCCTGTATCTGGCAAGTAAAGATATAAGTGATACGAAGACCGGCTACAAGTATAGTGGCTTTGGTATCGGGTACGATCTAGATGATTCAGGAGGCATTATCATATTGGATGGATATGCCCCACTACGCCATGACTGGACGTACTTAAGGATTAAAGAACTTGTCGAACTTGGATATATCAAAGGCAATCCGGCGCGAATAGTTATTGGCTTGCCGGAAGGCTTAGGTGCAGGACCCCAAGACATATTTGACTGGTTAGGTTTCTTTGCCGATACACTGCAAGTAGTGGGTTCTACAGTTCTTGTAAAAAAATATATCATAATTCCACTTAGAGATCGCAATATAAGGAAAATAACGAGAAAATGGACAAAGAATGGGATTAAATACCCTTCACAATTACGAGAGTTTATTGATACAAAAGCCGATTGGGAATTAAATGAAGTGAAAAAACGGCTTAAGATAGATGATGGGTACGCCATTAAGTTGTTAACTGCTCTTGGACTAGAGCCGCAGAAAAATTCTTGGCGCTTATCGCATTCCAAGCAGTCAATAAAATACAGAAAAAAATGGCTAAGAAATGAGAAGAGATACATGAAGGAAAATTCGTGAATATTGTTAAAGTACCAAAATTGCGGTTTCGGGGGTTTAATAAGGAGTGGCAAGAAAAGAGAATAGGTGAAATCATTACTGTCAAATCAGGCCAAGGTTTTAAAGCTTCAGAATACTCTGATAAGGAAGGTGTTCGGCTTTTACAAATTGAGAATGTAAAATACGGAACAATCAACTGGGATAATTATGTCGAAATGCCTAAAGAGTATCTTCAGAAATATCCTGATTTACATCTAAAAAAAGGCGACATCATACTAGCACTTAATAGGCCTGTTACAAATGGTCAGTTAAAAATTGCAATATTGAAAGATGCAGATAGCCCATCAATTCTTTACCAAAGGGTTGGAAAACTCACTGCACTTGAGAATGTAAATTCTATTTTTATTTACTATCTTTGCCTGATTTATATAAAAACACATGTTCTACGTCAATCTGTTGGTAGTGATCAGCCGTTTATATCTTTAAAAAGTCTATATCGAGATAGAGCCTTTTTACCGGAAAAAGAAGAGCAGGAGAAAATTGCGGGATTCTTGACTACAGTTGATGATAAGATTTCTGGTTTGGAAAAGAAAAAGGAGCTGTTAGAAAAATACAAAAAAGGAGTAATGCAAAAAATCTTTCCGCCGGTTGGCGGACAGGCACCACAAATCCGCTTCAAAGGATTTTCAAGCAAGCGGGAAGAAACTTCACTTGGTGAAGTAGGTAAAACTTATAACGGCCTGCAGGGCAAAACTGCTGAGGACTTTGGAGAAGGCCAGCCATACATAACATATAGTCAAATATTTGCCGATTCAATACTAAACATCACTAACTTTGGGAAAGTTAAGATCTTAGCAAACGAAAAACAGAATGTAGCACAAAAAGGCGACGTCTTCTTCACTACTTCGTCAGAAACACCCGAAGAAGTCGGATATTCTTCAGTCCTAGTAGATGAGATTGAGCCTTTGTATCTTAATAGTTTTTGTTTTGGCTATAGAATTAATGACCAGAAAAAATTGTTGCCAGAATTTGCAAGATTTTTATTTAGAAGTCAGGGTTTCAGAAAAAAAGTTGTAAGGTTGGCCCAAGGAAGTACACGATACAATTTGTCCAAAATTGAATTTATGAAAACAACCGTGGATTTGCCTGAATTCGAAGAGCAGAAGAGAGTAGCCGATTTCTTAACAGTCCTAGATGATAGAATAGAACTACAAAACAAAAAACTCCAACAAGCAAAGAAATTTAAAAAAGCATTACTGCAAAGCATGTTTGTGTAATTTATAAGAAAGGAAAAAATTATTATGCCAGATACTCAAGCAAAGACGGATGAGGAGAAAAAGACGCAAAGGAGTGCGGTAAATTTACCTTATGTAATGGCGACAGGTAGAATTAAACCCACTTTTGAACAGATTATTAAGGCTAGCGTGCCCGACAGATTTACGCAGGATTTTTTAACAACCAAGTTAGGCATAAAAGGTGGTTCTGGTAAGGCCATGCTGCCCTTTCTTAAAAAGATTGGTTTTGTTAACTCCGATGGTACACCGACGGATATATACAAAGATTTTAGAATTGATTCTACACGCGGCAGAGCAATGGCTGAAGCGATAATTGATGGTTACGCTATATTGCGGGAAATGAATGAATATTTTTACGATCTTGGCGATAAGGAGCTTAAAGATCTTGTGGTTCGTGCAACTGGAGCAAAGCCAGAATCAAGTACAGTCGCGGCCATAATTAACACAGTCAAAGCCCTAAAGGAGTATGCAGCTTTTGATACAGACGTTATTGAATCAACTAAAGACGAAGTATTCAAAGCACCTAAGGCTGAGGATGAGGAGCACAAGGAGACAACCACTCCTAAAACTGCTCCAAGAAGTCGTGGTTTTGAAGATATTAAGCTCGGTTATACTATAAACCTAAATCTTCCAGCATCTTCGGATATATCTGTTTATAATGCTATTTTTAAAAGTCTAAAAGAAAATATTTTTGATGAATAATACTCCGTCAAGTCCTTTAATACCAAGATTAAAGAAGTTTGTTTTATCTAATCAGCTTGCCGAGCATGAAATTCGTCAAGTCGAGAAAAAATATGACATAGATTTGGGTTTATTTGGATCTACAAAAGAGACTCAGCAGATCGAGGCCGACTATTATCCCCAGATCGAGGCGGAATATCGTAAAGAAGCTCGTAGAATGGCCCCCCAATACGAACTGTTTTACTCTCTAGAGAAAAGCATCAGAAGCTTAATATCTGAAACACTAGAGGAGGCTGAGGGGATTGAATGGTGGAACAGTAATAGAATAAGTACGGAGATTAGAACTGATGTGAAGAAAGCCCAGGATAGTGAAGAGGACGCGGGTATAACTAATCGTTCTGAGAGTGAAATCGATTACTGTACTTTTGGTCATTTAAGTCAAATTATTGAGAAGAATTGGGACTTATTTGGTTCAATATTCCGTAATTTGAGAGCAGTTAAGAGAGTTATGTACAACTTAAATAATCTACGTAATCCCATAGCGCATTGTGCGTTGTTAGCAGAAGATGAAGTCCTTCGACTACACCTCAGTATGCGCGACTGGTTCAGGCAGATGGAATAAATGACCACAGAATCTGAACAGACTTTGGAAAATAATTTGATAAAACAACTTCAGGAAATGAAGTATGAGCGAGTTGTTATAACTGACGAAAAAGATATCGTATCCAATCTGAAAATTCAGTTGGAAAAACACAATAGAACAACTTTCACAGATAAAGAATTTGCAGGCATACTAAACCACCTGAACAAGGGCAATGTATATGACAAAGCCCAAACACTACGCGATAAATTTGTGCTAAAGCGAGATGGCAAAAGCTTCTTCGTAGAGTTTTTTAACAAGCATGAGTGGTGCCAAAACGAATTTCAGGTAGCAAACCAAGTAACCCAAGCCGGAAGTTATAAAAACCGCTATGACGTGACGCTGCTGATAAATGGCTTGCCGTTGGTGCAGATTGAGCTAAAACGCCGCGGGCTGGAGCTGAAAGAAGCGTTTAATCAAGTAAACCGTTATCATCGCCATAGTTTTGATTCCGGCTACGGACTGTTCCAGTACGTACAGATATTTGTAATAAGCAACGGAGTAAACTCTAAATATTATGCTAATAATCGACATCAATCGTTCAAATTCACTAGTTTTTGGACGGATGAAAAGAACAATAAGATCTCTGAGCTGGGCGAGTTTGCACATGCTTTCTTAGAACGTTGCCATGTAGCTAAAATGATAGCCAAACACACCGTACTAGCGCACGACAAGACTATGATGTTGCTTCGCCCATACCAATACTACGCCGTGGAAGCGATAATTGGGCGAGTAAAAAACAATGGTCAAAAAAACGGCTATATATGGCACACAACCGGGAGCGGTAAAACCCTAACGTCGTTCAAAGCCAGCCAAATCCTGCAAGAATTACCAGAAATATATAAAGTTGTATTCGTAGTGGACAGGAACGACCTGGATACGCAGACAATAAAAGAATTTAACAAATTTCAAGAAGGTAGCGTAGACACTACGGATAACACCAGCAAACTAGTCAAACAATTTGCTGATCCTGACAGAAAATTAATAGTTACGACCATCCAAAAGCTAAACAATGCTATAAGCAATGACAGACATGCCTTAAAAATGGGCAAGCACAAAGACGAGAAGATAGTCTTTATATTTGACGAGTGCCACCGCAGCCAATTTGGCGAAACTCACAAGAAGATAACAAAATATTTTAGCAACAAGCAGCTGTTTGGCTTTACCGGTACGCCAATTTTTAAAGATAACGCAAGTGGGAATGATCTAGGTAGGCGGACTACTTTTGACTTATTTGGCGATCGTTTACACCAATACGTAATAACAGATGCGATTAGCGACGAAAATGTATTGAAATTCTCTGTAGAATACGTAGGCCGATATAAGCGAAAGGCCACAGCTAACGAAGTAGATATTGACGTGGAAGACATAGATAGAAAAGAGCTAATGGAATCACCGCAGCGGCTAGAGAAAATTGTTGATTATATATTGGCTAATCACGATAGAAAGACTCATTCGCAGGATTTTAACGCTATATTTGCTGTGCAAAGCGTAGATGTACTGACAAAGTACTACGACATATTTAAAGACAAGCAGGAGAGTTCGCAAAAGAAGCTTAAAGTCGCAACAATATTTACCTATGCTGCAAACGAAGAAGATAAAGACGCTGAGGGACTATTGGACGAAGAGATTCAGCTGGATATTATCAGTAAAATTAACCAGCATTCGCGCGATAAGCTGGAAAGTTATATCAAAGACTACAACAAGATGTTCGGTACAAGCTACTCGACTGATAGTAAAAGCTTTTATAACTACTACCGTGATGTAGCCACGCGCGTAAAAAACAGAGAAATTGATATTTTGTTGGTTGTAAATATGTTTTTGACTGGCTTTGACAGCCCGACGCTAAGCACTCTATATGTTGATAAAAACTTGCGCTACCACGGCCTGCTCCAAGCTTATTCCCGTACGAACAGAATACTTAATGAGCGAAAATCCCAAGGGAACATAGTAGCCTTCCGCAACTTAAAGAAGCGTACAGATGAAGCTTTGGAGCTGTTTGCTAACAAAGACGCAGAAGAAAAGATATTCATGAAGCCGTACGAAGAGTATTTGCGTATGTTCGATAAAGTCCAAATCGATATGCAGAAACTTGTTCCAACACCATTTGATGTGGACGGACTTATAAGCGAGGAGCAGAAGTTGCAGTTTGTAACTGACTTTCGGGAGTTGATGAGAATCCGTAATATTTTGATAACTTTCGCTGATTTTACTTTCGATCATTTGGATATAAAAGAACAAACATTCAATGATTTTAAGAGCAAATATTTGGATATTTATGACCAAGTGAAGGGAGACCACGAGAAGGAAAAAGTTTCGATACTGGATGACGTAGATTTTGAGCTGGAGCTGGTGCGGAAAGATAAAATAAACGTTGATTATATTTTGAGATTGCTAGCTAGAATGGTTGGAGCAAGCGAAACTGAGCGAGAGAAGCTTACTCAGAGCATCATAGATAAAATGTCCAGCGAGCCGGAACTACGAAGTAAGCGTGAGCTGATAGAGCGGTTTATCAATCAAAATATACCGAAGATTGAAGATTCAGAAGATGTTGAAAGAGCTTTTGATGAATTCTGGACAGAAGAAAAGACCAAGGCATTTGAGAAGATGTGCCAAGAAGAAGGTGTTTTGAACGATGCAATGCAAAAACTGATTGATAACTTTTTGTATAGCGGCCGGAAACCACGCCGAGATGACTTCGCAAAAACGTTAGAAGAACAACCGAGTATTTTAGATCGAGATAATATAGTTAAAAGACTGAAAGACAAATTTAACAACTTTATAAATACCTTTATAGAAGGGGTGTAGATTATTTACTAATCATAAAAATGTATCTGGTAATATGATCTTAGAATAATAGTCTTATAATATTAAGATAAAGGGTTGGTGAGAATTATGTTTGGAAAAGAGATAAGATTATTCAAAGAAGAAACTGGTAGTGTTGGTAGGAAGGTCTTGCAATTAGGTTTAATGACCGTTGTCGCTCTTTGCTTTGCAGCAAATTTTCCCAACCGATCTCCAGAAAATAATGAAGAGAATCAAGACCAGCCTGCTGATTTGCCCGATTGTGCTGAAGCATTAGAATCTCAAGAGGGTTATGAGCTTACCAAGGTACCTCAAGACGAAGTTGCGCAAGCTATGGGACGAAGCGCTCTATGTCGTAAACCTAATGGCGCTGTCTTTTCAATTAATTACTAAGCTTGTTCCGATCTTTAGACTTATTAAATATAAAATGTTATAATATAAACCAAATGGGAAGAGTAAAAAGAGTAGAGTTTGTAGTGATAGGCGAAGCCGAGCCGCTGACATTAGCCAGTGGCACTGAACTAGGTCTTCACCGCAGCGAAGAAAATTTGAAAAGAGTCAGTGCTGCAGCTGAAAAGTTGAGTGGAATGGTAAGCGATTCTATCTGTTTCGCTCTGTACAGAGCATCGCATAGGTCCGCCAAGGAGACCGCTGAAGAATTGCTGACTGATCCGTGGGTAGCGGCACATGTAGTAAAGCCTCCGTTGCATAGTATGAGGGACTTAGAAGATATTGCGGTTAAGGGCGGGCAAAAAGAACTCGACTTTAGGATTGAGATGAGAAGGCTTGCCCGGGATACCACTGGAAAGACACCAGCGGGCAAACAGCCCGGAGTCGTATTGATAGGCGGAGGACCGGTATCATTAGAACAGATAACAGAGTTAACTCCCCTGGAATTGCCCTCACGAGTGGATACTGCTGAGTTTGTCAGTGTGAATCGCCTGATCGGCTCTTTGGAGGACTAACTTTTTCTTTATTGGAAAGAACATATAAAATTGAAGTATGACCAAGCCGATTAATATCGAATCTATAGAAAAAGCTACGGGGAAGTCCTGGGAGGAGTGGTTGGAATTTTTTGACAGCATCGGCGCTAAAGACTTGAGTCACAAAGAGATTGCCAAAAAACTGTCTGCTGAAGGCGTGCCAGGGTGGTGGGCGCAGAACCTCACGGTCGCTTACGAACAGCATATCGGCCGAAGGGTTCCTGGACAGAGGTCTGATGGCAAGTTTGATATATCGGTCAGCAAGACTCTTGATGGCAGTATGGATGAGGCATTGGATGCTTGGCTGGACCTGGTATCAGGCCAAAAAGAATTCAATAATGTATCGATCGAAGGCGAAGCAAGGGTTAGCAAGACTGAGAAATGGCGCAATTGGCGCTGTAATCTACACGACGGATCACGAGTAGTGGTAGGAATTTATCAGAAGACTCCTAATAAAGCCGGGTTGGGCCTAGCCCATGAAAAGCTGGAATCCGCTGAACGCGCCGAAAAAGAGCGAGCTTTCTGGAAAGAATTCATAAAAGAGTTAGAGTAGAATTAACTTTTTACCCCTTCGTTCCTGTAGAGCATAGTTGATTTTTTAGTAAAAATATGATAAAAAAACAGTATGAAGTACAGAGGCGCCGAAGCTCAAATTGGAAACGGAGAAAGTGACAAAGGCAATCAGAGACTGGATGCATTGAATCTGAGTCCTTTGGAACAGAAGATTATTCTGGGAGTAGGGGTTGGACGCATAGCCTCTGAACAATGGGTCGGCAAGGTACGGACGGATCTGCGTTCGGCACTGCCAGCAGGAACGGCTTTGGCTATGAGAAAACACCCGGCTGTCATGCATATGACAGGGAGGGCATTGGCAGGAAGAGCCAATTATAGGATATTAAGAAATGAAAAAGGTGCTGCAGATCCTACCATATCCATAGAAGATTTCTTAATAAACATGTTTATGAAAGGAAAGCTTGACGAAAGATCAGCAAAGACTCTGGAAGTACCGTTTTTGAACAGACTGATGCTTACTCCTATCGAAGGATCAGAAGCAGCAGAAAAGCAGTATATGCTGGTAGCGCACACAGGAGATAGATTGCCAGATGGCGGTGTCGCGGAGAGAGGCGGCCCATATGGAGTGATGGAGCAAGAGAGGGCAGCTATCCAAGAGGTCATGTATGGAGAAAAGGCGGATAGTTTGCGTCATTCAACAGTGCTTGCGGAAGGACAGCGGAGACCTGTCAGACATAAACTTCATCTTGGTGTTCTGACTATCACGGCTGAAGAAAATGATCGAGGAAAAGTAGCAACAGAGGTCAGCGATGTCCTAACCCAACAAGTGGAAAATAATCTGGGAGATAACGTCGAATTAAGCCCGGTCGGGTTCGTGCCGGTGGCTTTCGGATATCCAAATACAAGTGCTTCAAAGTAATATAGATATAGGATGGAATAATAAAAGGAGGGAAGATGGCTAGAAAAATAACCAAAAAGAACAGCCTGATCATAGCCGCGACAGTGTTATCAGCGGTAATCATTGCTGTGATCGTGCTGTCTGTCACTGTCTTTCGGGAAGAAGCCGCCGCACCGCAACACTTATCCGAACCTGAGTCGACCGCACAGTATAAAGACGGACAGACTATTGAAATGACAGGTGAAGTCGTCTGTTTGCCGCACCGCGACCAGAGCGGACCCGTAACCATGGAGTGTGCATTCGGCTTTTTGGATAGTGAAAATGACAAATATTATGCACTGCGGGATCGTGATGGAACCGACCCAGCGCGCATAGCCGGTCTGCAGACAAAAGAGATCCTGAAGATAAAAGGTATCTATAAAAATAATGCCGACCAAAAGTACCAGCAAGAAGGTACCATAGAACTTATTTCCATCGAAGAATAAGTTCTAAGCAGCTATGGGCAGGGAACGTTGGGTAGGCATATCTTCCAATGCGCCTATGTGAAGTCCGCCTATGTCTTCCCTGATAGCCAAAAGGCCGAAAACCTGTACTGCATCAGAGTGAGGATTGTATTCGGCATGTGGTTCACCAAAAGGTTCGGCTGTTCTTTTATCATGGCCAACTATAAGAGTCACAGTCGGTTCTGTATTGACCCCATTATTTACTATGGTCTTAAAATCTTCTGAACCTTGGCCCAGGGTGGCTACTTTTCCCACCAAGCCGTGTCTTACGCCAAGCTGGCTGACGTTGGCTGCATACATGCTTGCATCAGGACTTGCGGCTGCTATAGGATCTGCATCAAAGTCTCCGATCCTATGTGATGATATAGGGAAGAATCCTTCATAAGCTATCCCGTCTATAGGTCTGGGCAATACTCTGGAATCTTTGGGTAAGCTACCGATATCCAAGCCGCCATGATCCGGGTTTTCATCGTTGAGGCGGCTATGAATAGCAGAGTTGCCTGTTCCTTCAAGTGGCCCTAATACAGCAATTCTAAGATGACCTATTACTTTGTCGATGTGGGTAACAGGGGACATACTAAACGCAGTATAGCGATGATGTCTTGTAGGCAGGAGAGCCTGTGCTTTTCCCGGATCAAATTCTAATTTTCCAGCGCTCATTGCTGAATAAGCCGCCAATGCTTCGCTTATCGGTCCCTGAAATTTTGCAAGTTTAGGGTATACTTCTTCCGTTACTCTGGTCATTTCTTCTATTATATCATATCTGTCAATTATTGTAAATAGATGGAAGAATAGAGGTAGACAAGAGTGGTAAAATAAGATTATGGCAAAGCATCACAAAGTTGCCATAACACTTCTCATAATCGTAGTTTTACTAGGAAGCGGTGCGTATTTTGCCCAAGATCGGATAAGAAAACAATTTTTTAAGCCGACGTCGTCGGTACTGGAAAACGGAATAACTTCTGCTGAGGGCAGGGACGTCAAAGTAATAGCCGAGAATCTGAATGTGCCCTGGGGGATAGCCTTTCTGCCCAACGGCAGTATGCTGGTTACTGAGCGTTCCGGTACGTTGCGCCGGATTGACAAGGGTAAATCATATAACATCGAAGGGGTGGCAAATGTCGGCGAGGGCGGCTTGCTGGGGCTGGCGGTGCACCCTAAGTTCGCTCAGAATGGGTGGATTTATCTGTATTTGACCACAGTGGTCCAGGATGAAA
>Ga0196965_1000607_pt1 | contig 18399 bp, 12 predicted proteins | sample S1_20metaG_FD_148668 | JGI IMG/M metagenome (GOLD analysis project Ga0196965, IMG submission 148668) | Soil microbial communities from Anza Borrego desert, Southern California, United States - S1_20 | ecosystem: Environmental > Terrestrial > Soil > Desert | place: USA: California | collected... | reverse complement strand
GGCGGAGCCGGCGGTGAGGGCCAGGAATCGAGGATCATGAACAGGACGATCGCGGCCCCGATCATCAGCGCGACGAAAACGATAGCCGGGGGGCCGGATCGCGGCGGCGCAACGATCGGGCGGACGGTCTCCTCGGCCCCGGCCGGGTCGGGCTCGGGCGGATTGGAGATGCGCGGGTCGAGCGGGGGCGTGCGGCTGGCCATCAGCGCGGCTTCTTCTTCTGGCGGGTCGCGGTGGCGACGTCGCCGTCGATCCGGAAGACGAGCTTCCGCGAGACGCTGTCGATGACGAAAAGGTCGTCGTCGCGCATCATCCCGTTGACGAGCATCTCCTGGCCGCCGTCGGTCACGGCATAGACCGCCGGCAGCGCCCGGTCCCGGGGCCAGCGTATATAGGTGTGGACTCCGTCGTCGCTGATCTCGCTCGGCCTCAGCGCACGGTCGCCGCCGAGGCGGTAGCGCCCCTCGGCGGCCGGATCGGCCAGCTCTTCCTCCGCCGCCGCGGCCGCGGGCGGATAAGTGAAGCGGACCGTATAGGCCATCGTGCTCGGGCTTCCGGCGTACAGGTCGAAATTGTAGGTGCGGACGTTGGTGATGACCGTCATGTTGGTCGCCGCGCCGGTGATCGCCTTGACGAACAGCAGGTCGCCGCGCCGGTTCGGGGTGACCTGCCAGGCGCTGCTGTCGCCCAGCGCGATGGTCTCGGCCCTTTCGTCCGGGGAGAGCTCGAGCGTGAACTGGTAGCCCGGCGCCCCCTCGAGCACGATGACCTGATCGGGCACATAGGCGACCGACTGGAAGCGCGGGTCGCCGCCGGGCACCGCCTGCGGCCGCACCTGGGCGGCGGCGGGGGCCGAAGCGAGGGCGGCGCCGGCCAGGAAGAGGAAAATCCTGATCAAAGCTCGGGCTCCGGCGGACGGTTGCGGCGCCGTTCCTCCGCCACCCGGGCGGCCTCCGCGGCGGCATTGCCGAGCGGCGACGTCCCCGGCGCCGTGGTGGTCGTGGTCACCGTCGTCGAAGTGCCGGAGACGACCCCCACCGGAACCGCGCCGGGGGCCGCGGCCACGGCTTCCGGCGGCGGAGCGCTCTCCGCGTCGCGCCGGTAGCGCAGCACCCGGAAGCCGAGCGGGTTGGTGAACCTTTCCTCGAGCGTCATCGGCTCGCCCGAAAAGCGGTAGCGGATAACGGCGACCCAGGAGCGCGGCGCCGCCACCTGGCCGCCGGCGTCCCGCCTGATCGTGTCGAAGCGCACGAGAGCGACGTTCCTGCCGAGCGGCGACACGCTCTTGACCCTGGTCTCGATCACCGTCGTCCGCGGGTAGACGACCAGAGGGCTCTGGGGATTGGAGACCTGGATCGAGCTCAGATAGCCGGACCGGGCCTGCTCGGCCGACCAGGAGGCGACCTTGTTGTAATTGGCGGTGACCGTGTCGGCGTCGAAGCTCTCGCGGGCGATCACATATTGGACGAGGAAGGACTGGGTGAGCGCCGTGTCCGGAGCGACCTTGTCGGCGTCGAGCGGCTTCAGCGCCTGGACGTAGCCCGTCGTGCGATCGACGAGCAGGGTGTAGGGCTCCACCGTCTTCAGCGGAGTGAGCAGGATGAGGGCGCCGGCTTCCAGGACGGCGATGGTCGCGGCCCCGATCGCCACCCACCAGGCGGTGCGCTGCGACTTGTGGAGGGCCTGGAGCCGGTCGCGATTCCAGCTCGCGGCATCCTTGTAATAGGCGTCGAGCGCCTCGCGCTTCTGTTCGTTCATGAGCGGGTGTCCCGGCGGCCGGCGCTGGCCGAGACCCGGCCGCGGGTACGGCGCTGGAAGCTCTGGCCGAGCGGGGCAGGTGCAAGCGAGGCGGGCCCGGTCCGGCCCGCCCCGGAGGTGGCGGGCGAGGCGCCGCCCCGGGCCCCGCCGGCGCCGGAGTCGCGGGCGGCGGCCATGGCGATGTGGCTGGACTCGCGCCTCTGGCTGGCGGCGACGGCGTCGACGACCGTGGCGGCGCGCGACCGGGCTTCCGCCGGGGGCGAGTCGCCCCTGGCCGGCGCGGCGGCGGCGAAGGCGCGTTCGTCACGCGCCGGGTTGCGGGCGCCCTGGGCGGTCACCGCCTGCCAGACCGGAGCGAGCCGGAAGGCGAGGGCGGTCTTCGCCGAGCCGTAGAGCATCGCCGCGACGATGAGGGCGAAGGAGGTGGTGACGACGAGCAGCTCGATCGGCATGCCCGGGAGCCATTCGTCGGCGCTCCGCCGGGCGAGGAGGTCGGAGAGCCAGGGTTCGATCAGGGCGAGCTCGACGGCGAGAGCGATCGAGATTCCGAGCGCCGCGAGCGCCGCTCCGGCCAGCACGCGCACCCAGCCCTCGAACAGCGAGCGGGTATTCTCGAAAAGCAGAAAGGCGATAAAAAACGGCCCCACCGCGAGCAGCAGCCCCGCCGTCAGCCGGACCGCGCCGAGCCCCGCGACCGCTGCGATCAGAAACAGCATCCGCGACGCCGAAATGGCATAGGTGTTGAAGCCCGGATAGGGCTGGGCCGGGACGTCGAGCCTGGGCGGCTGGGTCGCGTCGACGGGCTGCGGAGGCCGGCCTTCGCCGAGGACCGACAGGGCGACGAAGGCGCGGTCGGCGCCGTCGAGCCGGGCGAGGAGATCGCCGTTCGTCCCCGGCAGCCCGCTCGGGGTTCCGATCTCGGCGGCCAGCTCGGCGGGGCCCCGGTTGACGACGTCGTAGACGAGGGTCGAATAGGCCCCCCAGCTCGTGGCGAGCGCGAAGACGATGCCGATCTTGACGAAGGCGACGACTCCGGTCCGGACGTCCGGTCCCTGGCCGAGCAGCAGCCGGTAGCCGAACAGGGCAATGAACAGGGTGAGAAAGCCGAACAGCACAAGCGCCAGCGTCGATCCCGGAGCCGCCAGCGCCTGCCAGCCGCGCGCGCCCAGCGACCAGGCCTGGCAATCGAGGAAGGCCAGAACCGACTGGATGAACCCCGACGCGGGCGGAAGCGGAGCGCAGCCGTTCATCAGGCGACCTCCAGCAGGCGCGGGATCCATTCGGCCGGATCGTCGCCGGTCTGCGCGCGGATCTCGTCGAGGAGCCGGACGGTTCGCTCGCGGCCGGACAGGATGGTGAGCAGATCCTGCTCGCCGGTGAGGTTGAGGCGGGCGACGACGCTGTCCGTGCCATGCTTGATCAGGAAGCAATGGGCGCTGTCCGGAAGCGTCCGGACCAGCTCATATTCGTGCGGAGTGAGGCCGAAGCCGCCGACATAATCCTCGGCCCGGGCCTTGGGGTTCGCCATGAAGATCTGGGTCGCCGCCTGCTCGACGATGGCGCTGGCGATCCGGCTCTCGAGCGCGTCCTGGGCGCTCTGGGTGGCGAAGCCGACGATCCCGTTGCGCTTTCGGATCGTCTTCTCCCAGTCCTTGATGCGGCGGACGAAGACGTCGTCGTCGAGCGCCTTCCAGCCCTCGTCCACGACGATGATCGCCGCGCTGCCGTCGAGCCGCTCCTCGACCCGGTGGAAGAGGTACATCATCGCGGGCGTGCGAAGCGCCGGATCGTCGAGGATCTGGGTCATGTCGAAGCCCACCGATTCGGCGGTGAGATCGGTACGGTCGCGGGCATTGTCGAACAGCCAGGCGCGCTCGCCGTCGCCCCACCAGGGGCGGAGCCGCGACCAGAGGTCGCTCGCCGTCGGGCGATGGCCGCCGCGGAACAGCTCGGCGAGGTGGCGGAGCCGGCGATGGTCCTCGGGCTGCTCGAAATTGGCGTCGATCGCGTCCTTGATCCGGGCGACCTCGTCGATGTCGGCTCCGCCGGCGAGCAGGACGACCCAGTCGATCAGGAACTGGCGGTTGGCGGCATTGTCGGGGAGCTGGAGCGGGTTGAGGCCAGAAGGCACGCCCGCCCGAAGCAGGTCGTAGCGCCCGCCGATCGCCCGGATGAAGAGCTCGGCGCCGCGGTCCTTGTCGAAGAAGATGATGCGCGGCCGGAACTTGCGCGCCTGGGCGAGCAGGAAATTGAGGACCACCGTCTTGCCCGATCCCGAGGGACCGATGACGGTGAAGTTGCCGAGGTCCCCCTGGTGGAAGTTGAAATAATAGGGGCCGGCGGCGGTCGTCTCGAGAAGGGTGACCGCCTCGCCCCAATGATTGCCCTGGGCGCGCCCGAGCGCGAAATTGTGGCCGCTGGCGAGGCCCGCGAAATTGCCGGTCGAGATGAGGCCGCGGCGGGCGATATATTTGAAGTTGCCCGGGAACTGCGCCCAGAATGCGGGCTCCAGCGCGATCTCCTCGCGAACCGAGATGATGCCGAGATCGGCAAGCGAGGCCTGGACCTCGGCGACCCCCTCGGCGACCGCGGCGGGCGTGTCGGCGCGAAGCGCGATCGTCATGTGATGCTCGCCGAAGCCGGCGCGGCCGGCGGCGATCTCGTCCTTGGCGTTGGAAAGCTCGGCGCGAAGGCTCACCGCCTCGTCCTCGGCGGAGCGCATCCGCCGCAAAGCGAGGTTCATCGTCGACAGCGCCGCCTGCCGCTCGACGAAGCCGAAGGACTGGGAGACGGTGAGCTCGAACGGCAGGCGCAGCAGCTCGTCGAGCATTCCGGGCGCCGTCTGCCCGGGATAGTCCTTGATCGACACCAGGCCGAGGAAGCTCCGCGGAGTCGCCCCGGCCGGGCCGAGCTCGATCGTCTCCTGGCCGAAGCTGACCCGCCGGTAGGGAAGATAGTCGCCGAGATCCTGAAGCGGCAGGAGCACGGGCCGCATCTCGCCATTGTAGAGCATGGAGAGGAATTCGAGCGGCTCGGAGCAGGGCCCGTGCGGCGTATCGTAGACTCCGAGCAGGCGCGGTTCGTAGCTGCCCAGCGCCGCGATCAGGGCATCGCGCGCCTGGCCGAGCTGGTGGCGTTCGTAGGCGGCGCCGGCATCCGGCGCGGCGGAGGCGCGGCCGAGCCGCTCGCGAAGCCGGTCGAGCCGGCCGATCCGTCCCTGCAGCGGCCGCCGAACCAGCGTCAGGAAGAGCTCGTTGATGTAGAGGCGCTTGCCTTCGAGCCGGCGGCGCCAGGCGGCGTCGAGCTGGCGCGAGAAGGGATCGGGATGGCCTTCCGACAGGCCGACGTCGATCCGCCGCCGGACGACGTGGTGGTAGAGAGCGTAACGCGACGATCCGATCGCCTGGAGCATCGCGTCGCGCAGCCGCTTGCGATAGTTGATCTCCTCCGTGTCGGCCGTCTCGAAGAGCAGCCCGCGCATGTGGAGGACCTGCATCAGAAGGCCGTCGCGGGTCTCTATCGTATGGTCGTCGAGATGGCGCGCGTAGGGGAGGTGCTTGCCGGCCGGCAGCTCCCTCGACGGCGCTCGCCGGTCGCGGGTCAGGGGCGGTAGGAGTTGCATCCCCACACCTTGTGGTTCTTCACCCGCGGGCAGCGGGAGACGCGGGTCAGCCAGAGGTCGAAGAAGCGCGGCTCACGAAGGCACAGCAGCACTCCGACGAGGTGGATGACGAGCGCCGCCGCGACCGCCCACAGCGAGCCGAAGATCAGGAACAATTCGGTCGCGACCACGGCGTTGGCGATGAAATAGGAATAGGTCACGCCGGCGAACATCTGCGGGCGCGTGAGGGCGACGAACAGCCGGTCATGTTCGAGGCCGTCCACGCTTCAGTTACCGAGGCTGGACGTTGACTGAATCCCGGCGACGATGCTCGCCGCGCCGAAAAGGATGAAGCAGCCGAGGATGACGGTCGCGCCGTAGCGCCAGTTGATCCTGCCGGTCAGCATCAGGAAGCCGACCGAGGCGACGGCGATCACGGCGACGACGGTCGCCACGGTTCCGAGCAGGGTCCCCTGCAGCCAGCGGACCGCGGAGACGATCACGCCCGAACCCGCGGGGTCGGCGCCCGAGAATGAGTCCTGCGCCAGCACGGCGGACGACCAGGCGGCGGCATGCAGGGCGGCCAGCCAGCCCGCGGCACCACCTGCCAGCGGCGTGCGTTTCCCGTCCCGTCCAACCTTCATGCCGATTCCCTCCGAGCGCCTATAGTGCGCGGTCAAGCGCGTCTTGCCAATAGGTTACGGCAAGTCGTCCCCGGCCGCAGGAGAGCCACGCGATGAATCGCGGGCTTATTCTTGCGCTAATCGGAGAGCAGGTTCGGAGCATTCCGGCCCCGCGTCACGGCGAGACCTTCCTCATTCGCGGCTGGATCGACGGCGGCGCGGGACGGCGCTCGGGCCCGCCCCGGCTCTACCTCCGCCACCTTGTCCTGATAATCCCGCTTCGGATCGGCGCCCGGAGGAGCCTTGACCCCGGCGACCCGCTCGAGCCGTCGAGCCGGATTTCGGCGCGCCCGGCGTCCAGCCGCGAGAGCGTGAGCTTGGGATCGTCCCACCACGGGGACTAGATCGGCGTCGTCGCGAGGAAGATCGTCGCTCCGGCGGCCAGGCCGAGGAGGAGGGGCGCGATCCAGGAGGCGCCCGCGCGCTTCAGGATCCCGATCATGACGCGTCGCTCCGCCGGCGCGCGGCGCGGCCGCGGGCGATGCTGGCTTGAACCAGCTCATACTGGTCGAGCGAGAAGCCCGCCCTGACGAAGGCGCGAAGCTCGCTGGTCGGCACCTGCCAGCCCCGATGCCAGGCGAACACGGCGATCCGCCGGAGAGTCTCGAGCCGGGGGTCGGCGGCCCGGGGGTCGCCGCGCCCGAACAGGCCGCCGAGCGCCGCGGCGAGGCGGCCGGGCTCGCGCAGGCTGGCGAGGCTGTCGCGCCGGGCGAAGGCGACGATCGACCATTCGAGCGGGGAGAGGCGGCCGGCGGCCGGATCGCTGAAGGGAACTGAGGCCATATTCGATATCCTCGTGAATTGGCGGCGGGCATGACCCGTCCTTCGGCCGTTCGGCCGTGGCGTCGTGGAAAACCGGCTTTGCGGAGGGCGTTACTCAGCCTCTCCTCCGGTCCATGGACCGGCCGGCGAGCGTGCGGAAAACGGAATTCGGGCTGGAGCCGACGAGGCCGCTACGGGCCCTCGCTGCACCGGTTCATGTGGAGATGGGACATTGCGGCTTTCCTTCCGTACTGACCGGTATAGAAAGCGGCCCCGGCACCGTCAACAGCTTTTTGTACCGCCCGGTATTTTATTTTCCGGGCCACAAGGCGAGGCTGGTTTCGACCAGCGTCTCGAGCTGCTCCCGGGACGCTCCGGCGCCGGCCTGGACCGCCATTCCCTGCAGGAGCGCGCCGAGATAATCGGCCAGCCCGGCGGCTTCGACATGGGCCGGCAGGTCGCCTTCGGCCTTGGCCCGCTCGAAACGGTCGAGCAGCGCCTGCTGCGAGGAGGCGCGGCGGGCGATGACCTCGGCCCGGATCGATTCGGCCTCGGCGCCGCAGGCGACCGAGCTGATCACCCTCAGACACCCGCGCGGCTCGCATTCGCTGGTCTGCATCTCGAGGGCGCCGCGCAGCAGCCGCTCGGCGACCGCGCGCGACGTCGGCGCCTCGAGCGCCTCGCCCATATAAGCGAGCTTCTCGCGCTCGTAGAGGTCGAGCGCCTTGCGGAAGAGCGCTTCCTTGTTGCCGAACGCGGCATAGAGGCTGGGGCGGGTTATGCCCATGGCTTGCGTCAGGTCGCTCAGCGAGGCGCCCTCATAGCCCTTGCTCCAGAAGATTCGAAGCGCCGCCGCGAGCGCCCCGTCGAGGCAGAATTCGCGAGGCCGGCCTTTCGCTGCGGGGCGGTTGTCGGTTTTCATAACGACCGGTATATAATTTTCGGTCCCCTAATGTCCATCCCCGATGCGCCGCGTCCTCAGCCGCGGCCGACCGGACTTCCTTAGCTGTTGCAATATCTTAGGCTGACATTTCGGAAGATTCCCGGTGGCGCGGCGGGCAAAGTTCGGCTATTGGCGGCGCCGAAGCGACATTGCTGCGTCGGCGCCCAACGTGCCCGCGCGCGCGGGGAGTTGGGATTTTGGCGATATTGAACGGGACGTCGGGCGACGACGTCATCAACGGCACGGCCGACGGCGACACGATCGAGGGCCTGGCCGGGGCCGACGAGCTGCAGGGCCTGGGCGGCGGCGACACTCTGCGCGGTGGCGACGACAACGACCGTCTCTGGGGCGGCGAAGGCCACGACACGCTCGAAGGCGGCGGCGGCAACGACATCATCAACGATCATTACGGCAACGATTTGCTCGACGGCGGCGAAGGCGACGACCATCTCGAGAGCCTGTACGGCGGCGACGACATTCTCCGCGGCGGCGGCGGCAACGACGATATCGTCCTCGACCATGTCGAGGCGGACCATGTCCAGGTCGACGCCGGCGCGGACAACGACCGCCTCAGCTTCTCCAGCTATTACGCGGCGGACGATTATGTCTTCGACATGGGGACGGGCGACGATTCGATCCGCGTCGCGACGCTGATCGGCTCGGTGCGGATCACGCTCGGCGAAGGCCGCGATATCGTCGAGCTGTCCGAATTCTTCGCCGGCTCCGTCGGCCAGGGCGGCAGCGCGGTCGTCGGCGATTTCACCCCCGGCGATTCGGGCGACAGGGTCGAGTTCCTCGAGCTGATCGCGCGCGTGCTCCCCAACTGGGACCATTCACTGAACCCCTTCGCCACCGGCCATGCCCGGCTGCTCCAGAGCGGCGCCGATTCGCTTCTCCAGCTCGACACGGACGGCGGCGGCGACGGCTACGTCACCGTCCTCACCTTCAAGAATGTCAGCGCGGCCGCTTTCACCGCCTGGAATCTCGACGGCTTCCCGACCGACGGGACCATCCCGGCCGGGCAGACCCTGACCGGAACGGCCGGCTTCGACATTCTGAAGGGCGCGGCGGGCGCCGACCGGATCGAGGGGCTGGAGGGCGCGGACGTGCTTCGCGGCGGCGCCGGCAACGACGTCATCTACGGCGGCTCCGGCTTCAACCAGATGGACGGCCAGACCGGCGACGACGTCATCCACGGCGGCGCCGACGGCGACCAGATCGACGGCGGCTACGGGACCGATGAAATCTTCGGCGGAGGCGGAAGCGACTATATCACCAGCACGCGCGGCTCGGACCTTCTCGACGGCGGCGACGATTTCGACACCTTCTTCATCAACCGCGGCTCGCTGACGGTCGAGACGGTGACGGCGCTGGGCGGCGCCGGCAACGACCGGTTCGATCTCTATTCCTACGGCGGCAGCACCCTGATCGTGGACGGCGGCGCCGATTCCGACATCGTCTACGCCCACGTCCTGGCGGGCCTCGCCCAGGTCACGCTCGGCACCGGCGCGGACCGGCTGGTCCTGAGCCAGTTCCAGGTCGGTTATCTCGCTTATTCGGGAAGCATCGTCGTTTCCGACTTCGATCCCGCGGCCGGCGACGTGCTCGACCTCGACGATTTCGCCTCCTTCGCCTTCGCCGAATGGGACGGATCGGAAAACCCGTTCGGCGCCGGCTATGCGCGTCTCGTCCAGAACGGCGGCGACACCCTCCTGCAGATCGACACCAGCGGCACCTCGACCTATTGGCGGACGGTCGTCACCTTCCAGAATGTTGCGCCCGCGGCCTTCACGGCGGCGAGCCTCAGCGGCTTCGCGCCCGACGGATCGCCGCCTCCGGGCCAGACGATCGTCGGCACGCCCGGCTTCGACAGCCTGCAAGGCGGCGGCGGCGGCGACACGATCGACGGCCTGGACGGCCAGGACTGGATCGAGGGGCTTGGCGGCAACGACCTGCTTCGGGGCGGTCTCGGCGGCGATCAGCTGTTCGGAGGCACCGGCAACGACCGGCTCGAAGGCGGCGACGGCGACGACGATCTCGACGACGGCAGCGGCAACGACCTCGTCTTCGGCGGCGAGGGCAACGATTCGGTCAACAACCATCGCGGGTCGGACACCGTCGATGCCGGCGCCGGCGACGATCATCTGTCGCTCCAGCGCAACCGGAGCGTCGGCGACGTCGTCGCGATGTTCGCCGGGGAGGGCAACGACACTCTCTGGCTGACCCTGTACAACAGCGCCGCCGCGACGATCGACATGGGCGCCGGGGACGACAAGGTCGAGCTCGGGCCGGTCAACGGCTCGCTCAGCCTGACGCTCGGAACCGGGGCGGACGTCGTCACGATCCCGGGCATCGCCGCTTTCTACCACACGGGCTATGTCGAGCTGACGGACTTCAACCCCGCCTTCGACTCGATTTTCATGCCGCATTTCCTCGAAGCCTATCTCGAGGGATGGGATCCGGCGACGAACCCCTTCGCGACCGGATATGCGCGCCTCGTCCAGAGCGGTGCCGACACGCTCGTGCAGTTCGACACCAACGGCGGCGGCGACGGATATTCCACCCGGCTCACCCTGCTCGGAGTCCATGTCCAGACGCTCGGCGCCGCCAGCATCGGCCACGACGTACGGGCCCTGTTCGGCGCCGGCAGCGACGAGACCTTCACCTTCACCTCGCCGGCCTCGCTGGCGGGCGTCACCTTCGACGGCGGCGGCGGAACCGACCGGCTGGTTCTGAACGGGCAGTTTGGAAGCGGAGTCGCTTTCGGCCCGGGCACCTTTCTCAACATGGAGCGGATCGAGCTCACCTCCGCTCCGGCCGGCGGCTTCAACGGCTATGACATCACCGTCGCCAACGGCAATCTCGCCCCCAACGCCTTGCTCACGGTCGCCGGATCGGGCCTGCGCGCCGGCGAGACCCTGGTCTTCCACGGCGAGGCGGCGACGGCCGGGCGCTTCGCGGTGACCGGCGGCGCCGGCGACGACGTCATCTTCGGCGGCGCCGGCAACGATCTGCTGGACGGCGGCTCGGGCGCCGACTCGATGCGCGGCGGCACCGGCCACGACACCTATGTCGTCGACAACGCCGGCGACGTCGTCGAGGAGAATGCCGGCGAGGGGTCGGACGCGGTCCGCACCTCGCTCGCCGTCTACAGCCTCGCGGCCTTGCCCAATATCGAGGCCCTCATCGGCACCTCCGCCTCCGGCCAGACCCTGACCGGCAACTCGGCCAGCAACCGGATCGAGGGCGGCGCCGGCAACGACGTCATCCATGCCTGGGCGGGCGGCGGCGGCGACACGGTGCTCGGCAATGGCGGCAACGACACCTTCTTCTTCGCCGCCGCCTTCACCGCCGCCGACACGGTCCGGGGCGGGGCGGGGATCGACACGTTCGTCATCCAGGGGCCCTACGGCTCGCTCACCCTCGCCGGCAACCTGACCGAGATCGAGAACATCTCGATCCTGGCCGGAAGCAACACCGCCTTCGGTGAGCCGGGCACGAACCGCTACGACTACGTGCTGACCACCCACGATTCGAACTTCGCGGCGGGAGTACAGGCGCGGATCAACGCCGCGGCTCTGCTCGAGGGCGAGGACTTCACCTTCAACGGCTCGGCTGAGACCGATGCCAGCTATGTCGTCTATGGCGGCAAGGGGAAGGACACGCTGCTCGGAGGCCTCGGCAACGACATCTTCTTCTATGCCGAGGAGCGGTTCGCCAGCGGCGACACCGTCAACGGCGGCGCCGGCTATGACGGCATGTTCCTTCGCGGCAATTACACGATCGACTTCAATGCTCCGGGCTATACCGGCCTCTTCACCAACATCGAGAACCTCACCCTCACCTCCGCCACCGACGAGCGCTATGCGAGGGGCGGCGGCACCGAGTTCGACTACAACCTCACTCTCGCCGATGCGATCGTCGGGGCGGGGCAGACCCTGACCGTCTCCGGCTCTCTTCTCCAGGCGAACGAGACGATGGTGCTGGACGGCAGCGCCGAGACGGACGGGGTCCTCCGGCTGTTCGGCGGCCTCGCGGCGGACACCCTGAAGGGCGGCGGCCAGGCGGACCTCCTCCACGGGGCGTTCGGCGCCGACATCCTCGCCGGCGGCGGGGGAGCGGACCTGTTCCGCTATCAGGCGGTGACCGAATCCTATTCGGTGGCCCGGGACCATATCGTCGACTTCACGCCCGGCACCGACAGGATCGAGCTCGACCGGATCGACGCCAGCCGGTCGCTCGCGGGAGACCAGGCCTTCACCTGGATCGGCTCCGGCGCGTTCAGCAACACGGCCGGAGAGCTTCGGGCCTTTCAGTCGGGCGCGCAGTGGATCGTCCAGGGCGACATCAACGGCGACGGCCATGCCGACCTCATCATCGCCCTGACCCTGCAGGGGCCGAACCCGCTCGGAGCGGGGGACTTCGTCCTCTAGCCGAATCCTGGCGCACGACGCGGAAGGCGGCGGCGCCAGGGTCGGCGAGCAGCATCCCGGCGAAGGCCGCGCGCCCGACGCCGGCCAGCCATGGATCCTGCACGGAGCGCCTTCCGCCGCGCTTCCACCCAGTGCGGATCGACTCGGCCGGGCACCAGAAGGCGGCAGGTCCCGAACTCCGCTCCGGGGTCCGTTTCGGATGAGATGGAGATTGTATTTCAATCATTTACGATGAATGTCGATGGGCGGCCGGTGCGCAGGCAGGGCGCGGCCGCGGGAGCGGGAGGCGCGTCGCGCTACAATGGAGCGGGCGCTCCGGACAAAGGGGGATCCAGCGACCATGACAAAGCTCCCGAAGCGCGCTGGCTCCGAGTCGACGGCCGCCGGCATCGCGGCCGGCCAGCAATCGGTGATCCTGAGCCCGGTCTCGTCCTGGGAAGCGTCCAGCGCCTCCGGCCTCCAGGTCGGAGAAAAGGCCGTGCCGTTCGGCCTGCCCTGCATCACCGATGAAAAGCTGCTCACGCTGATGGCGCAGGACAGCGTGAACGGACGCCTCGCCGCGAGTCACGCGACCCACTCGCCTGTCGCCACCTCTCTCGACGACGAACCGGCGACCGTCCCGATCGCTGTCGGCGGAAGCGTGACCGGGGTCATCGACGTCGCCGGGGACACGGACGACATCACCGTCGCTCTGGTCGCCGGCCAACGCTACATGATCTCGCTGATGGGCACCGGCGCGGGGGCGCTCTCGGATTCATACCTCGAGATATTCGATCCCTCGCTCGCCGGCGCCGGTCAGGACGACGACGGCGGAGTCGGCAGGAACAGCGTGATGACCGTTACCGCGGCCGTCAGCGGCACCTACACGATCCGCGCATCCGCCTTCGGCACTTCGGGCGTCGGGCAATATACGATCGACGTGCGTCGGATGGGCGAGGACTCCGTTCCGGCGACAATCGCGGGCGCGGCGCCGATCGGCGAGGGGATCAGCTTCGGCTTCCGCGAGACCGACAGCGATTCCGACTATTACAAGGTCAGCCTCGTGGCCGGCAAATCCTACAGCTTCTCCGCGGCGGCCGGGACCGATTACCAGACGAGCTTCAGCCCGATACCGGCCGGCGAGTTCGACACGATCCTCGTCCTGCGCGGACCGAACGGCGAGTTTCTGGCCTCGAACGACGACGTCGCGTGGCCGTCGGATGCCAGTTCTTCGTTCGTATTCCAAGCGGCCTCGACCGGCGATTACTATCTCGAGGTCACCGCTTTTACCCACAGCGCGGCCCCCGGGGGCAATACGGGCGGCTATGTGATCGACTTCCGCGAAGTGCCCCCGCTCGATCCGCTCCACTCGATCGACTGGAGCAACGCCGCCAACATCCCGACCGTCATGGTCGACGGAGTTCCGACGGCCTATATCTACTTCGCGCTTCCCGGCGAAAATTTCGGCGAGAACGCCCGGTGGGGCGACCCCGCCCAGCCCGCGAGCGGCGGCAATGGAACGCTGGTCTCCTATGGCTGGACCGAGTACGAAAAAACCCAGTTCATGCTGGCGATGCAGGAATATACCAAGATCCTGGGAATCGCCTACGTGGAGACCGCGGACTCCGCTCTGGCCACCTTCCGGGTCATCACCAACTCTTCAAATGCCTACGGCGCCTACGCCTATCCGCAGGACCCGGCCTACGGGACCCAGAAGGGCATCATGGTCTTCAACGTCGACAATCGCGGGTGGGAGCTCGATTCCGCCGATCCCGCGGTCACCGCCGACGGGCTCGGCCGAGGCGGCTATGCCTGGCGCACCATCCTCCATGAAGCGGGCCATGCGCACGGCCTCGCCCACCCGCACGACACAGGCGGCGGTTCCCAGGTGATGGTGGGAGTGGTCGGCCCGGACTCGCTGGGGGTCTTCGATCTCAACCAGGGCGTCTACACCCAGATGTCCTACAATGGCGGCTGGCAGACCCATCCGGACGGAGGTCTCTTCGGTGGCGACCCGGCCGGTTGGCGCTCCGACGCCGGCTGGCTCGCGACGATGGGGGCGTTCGACATCGCCGTCCTTCAGCAGCGCTACGGAGTCGCCCCGGCTTATGCGGCCGGCGACAATGTCTACACCCTGCCCGACGTCAACGCCGAGGGTACTTACTTCGAGACCATCTACGACACGGGCGGCAACGACACGATCGCCTATAATGGCGGCCGCAACGCCCAGATCGACCTCAACACAGCCACTCTCGATTATTCGGTGACCGGCGGCGGTATCGTGTCGTTCGTCCGCAACCTTCCCGGCGAGACCGCCGCGCAGGCGATCAAGGGCGGCTTCACGATCGCCAACGGCGTGGTCGTCGAGAACGCCACCGGCGGCGGCGGCGACGACCTGCTGATCGGCAATGGCGCGACCAACGTGCTGACCGGCAACGGCGGCAACGACGTTTTCATTGGGGGCGGAGGCGCCGACACGTTTCGCGGCGGCGGCGGCGACGATCATTATACGGTCGAGGCCGGAGACACGGTCGAGGAGACTCTCGGCGAAGGGACGGACGAGGTCCGCACCGGCCTCGCCGTCTATGTCCTGACCGCCAATGTCGAGAACCTCACCGGCACCTCGGCAACCGGCCAGACCCTGACCGGCAATGCCGCCGGCAACGTCGTCACCGCCGGCTCCGGCAACGACGGGCTCCACCTCTGGGTCGGCGGCGGCAACGACATGGTCGATGCCGGCGCGGGAATGGACAACATCTTCTTCGGGGCGACCCTGACCTCCGCGGACGTCGTCAACGGCGGCGCCGGTGTCGACACGCTCGTGGTGCAGGGCCCCTACGGGTCGCTGACGCTGACGGCGAACATCACCCAGATCGAGAATTTGTCCATCCTCGCCGGAAGCAACACGGCCTTCGGCGAGCCTGGGACGAACCGCCACGACTACGTGCTGACCACCCACGATTCGAATTTCGCCGCCGGTGTGCAGGCGCGGATCAACGCGGCGGCCCTGCTCGAGGGGGAGGACTTCACCTTCAACGGCTCGGCGGAGACCGATGCCAGCTACGTCGTCTATGGCGGCAAGGGCAAGGACACGCTGCTCGGAGGCCTCGGCAACGACATCTTCTTCTATGCCGAGGAGCGGTTCGCGAGCGGCGACACCGTCAACGGCGGCGCCGGCTATGACGGCATGTTCCTTCGCGGCAATTACACGATCGACTTCAACGCTCCGGGCTATACCGGGCTGTTCACCAACATCGAGAACCTCACGCTGACCTCGGCGACCGACGAGCGCTACGCGCGGGGGGGCGGGACCGAGTTCGACTACAACCTCATCCTCTCCGATGCGATCGTGGGGGCGGGGCAGACTTTGACGGTGTCAGGCTCGCTGCTCCAGGCGAACGAGACGATGGTGCTCGACGGCAGCGCCGAGACGGACGGGTTCCTCCGGCTGTTCGGCGGACTCGCGGCCGACACTTTGAAGGGCGGCGGGCAGGCCGATCTCCTCCACGGAGCATTCGGCGCCGACATCCTCGCCGGCGGCGGGGGAGCGGACGTGTTCCGCTACCAGGCGGTGACCGAATCCTACTCGGTGGCGCGGGACCATATCGTCGACTTCACCCCCGGCACCGACAGGATCGAGCTCGACCGGATCGACGCCAGCCGCGCCTTCGGCGGCGACCAGGCCTTCACCTGGATCGGCTCCAGCGCGTTCAGCAACACCGCCGGGGAGCTTCGCGCCTTCCAGTCGGGTGCCCAGTGGATCGTCCAGGGCGACATCAACGGCGACGGCCATGCCGACCTCATCATCGCACTGACCCTGCAGGGGCCGGCGCCGCTCGGGGCGGGGGACTTCGTGCTGTAATCGCCGTCATTCCGGCGGAGGCCGGAATCCGTGAACGCCGCGGCTCGAGCTTTCGTCCGTCCGTGTTCATGGGTCCCGGCCTTCGCCGGGATGACGGCAGCTATCGGGAAAGCTTGAATAATTCCGCGCGTGCGCTAGCCTGCGTCCGGGAATTCGGTCGCGCCGTGCGGCTGGCACGGGGGAATATCGATGGCCGATTTCGTGACGCTTGAGGCAAGCGGGGTGGCCGACGTGGCCTACGGCCCGGGCCAGACGCTGATCTACGCGGCGATGCGCAACGGCGACGTCAACGTCTACGATGCCGCCACCGGCCAGAAGGTCGCGACCTGGCATGTCGGCACCAGCCTCGGCGGACTCAGCGTCTCGGACGACGGCAGCTTCCTGCTCGTCGTCGAACGCCAGCCCGCCGCCAGCAGCGCCACCTTCTACCGGGTCGACACCGCCACCGGCGCCGCCCTCGCCGTGACGAGGGCGGGGTCGGCGCCGTTTCGCGACGTCGAGATCGTCGACGGCGACACCGCGCTCCTGACCGGCGGCGGAAGCGCCACCCAGACGCTCTACAACCTCCAGACCGGCGTCTTTTCCGGCCTCGCCAATTCCGTCTATTATTCCGGCTGGGGCACCGTCCTCGCCGAGGACGGGCACCTCACCCTGCTCGCCGAACCGGGCATCAGCAACGGACCCCTGTTCCTGTTCGACGACCGCACCGACACGATCGTCGCGAGCGGCGACAATTACCAGACGATCTCGGCGACCGGCAGCGGCTCCTATACCGGCTACAATTACGGCAGCCAGGCGGTCAGCGAGGCCGCCGGCCTCGTGCTGCAATTCGTGTATCCCAACACGGTGCTGGTCTACGACCTGGAGCTCGATTATCTCCGGCACGTCGCGGTGTCGGGTCAGGCCGACGGCATGGTCTTCGATCCGACCGGCCGCTACGTCTATATTTACGAGATCAGAAGCGGCATCCTGGCCAAATATGACGTCGCCTCCTGGACCAGGGTCGACCAGGTCCAGGTCGGCACCTCCTCCTGGCACAACGACATAGGCTATGGCAGCCAGCTGCTGATCAACGCCGACGGCACCCGAATCACCGTCCTCGACACGGACGGCGATATCGGCAAGCTCAGGATCGTCGATCTCGCCGCCCTCAACCAGTATTTCGACGGCACCAGCGGCGCGGATTCCTTCGCCGGCGGCAATGGCGACGACACCTATCTGGTCGACCATGAAGGCGACACGGTCACCGAGCTCGCCCAGCAAGGCGACGGCGACGGAGTCGAGACCAGCCTCGCGTCCTACGCGCTCGGCGCCAATCTGGAGCGGCTGACCGGCATCTCCGCATCCGGCCAGTCGCTGTGGGGCAATTCCGCCGCCAATGCGATCGACGGGGGCGAGGGCGACGACGTCCTCCAGGGCGGCGCCGGCGACGATGTCGTCCATGGCGGCGGCGGCAACGACGTCCTGCGCGGCCAGGACGGCGACGACCGGCTGCAGGGCGATGCCGGCAACGACAATCTGCGCGGCGGCCGAGGCGTCGACAGCTTCGACGGCGGCGCCAATGACGAGGTGCCGACCGAGACCGCCAGCTACGGCGACCGGGTCAGCTTCTACGAGCAGTCGGCGACCCGGGGCGCGGCGGCGGATCTCAGGACCGGAATCATCGCCGATGACGGCTTCGGCAACAGCGAGACGATGACGAACGTCGAATCGCTGGGCGGCGACACCGCCTTCGCCGACAGCTTCCACGGCAATGACGGCACCAACGCTCTGCTCGGCAGCTTCGGCGACTATCTCTACGGCCATGGCGGGCGGGATTATGTCTATCTGGGCGGCGCCCCGGCACTGGCCGACGGCGGCGCCGGGGCCGACATGCTACTGCTCCAGTGGGATTCCGGCCCGCTGGTGCCCGACAGCGACGGCGACGGCCTCGCCGAGGCGCTCGAGGCGATGAATGCCGGCTGGTACGTCAATCTCGCCTCCGGTCTCGTCCAGGACGGATATCTGGTCAGCGGCTTCGTCCAGGGCTTCGAGGAGGTCACCGGCGGCGCGCTCGGCGACAGCCTGACCGGCGACTCCGCGGCCAACCTGCTCGACGGGCAGGGCGGCAACGATTTGCTTTACGGCCTCGGCGATTCGGACGTGCTGATCGGCGGCGCCGGCAACGACCTGCTCGACGGCGGCGCCGGCGCCGACACGATGCGCGGCGGCGCCGGCCACGACACCTATGTCGTCGACAACGCCGGCGACGTCGTCGAGGAGAATGCCGGCGAGGGCTCGGACGCGGTGCGCACCTCGCTCGCCGTCTACAGCCTCGCGGCCTTGCCCAATATCGAGGCCCTCATCGGCACCTCCGCCTCCGGCCAGACCCTGACCGG
>Ga0196965_1000606_pt1 | contig 18432 bp, 16 predicted proteins | sample S1_20metaG_FD_148668 | JGI IMG/M metagenome (GOLD analysis project Ga0196965, IMG submission 148668) | Soil microbial communities from Anza Borrego desert, Southern California, United States - S1_20 | ecosystem: Environmental > Terrestrial > Soil > Desert | place: USA: California | collected... | reverse complement strand
CCCATGTTTCAATCTGTCGGAGCTGAAACGACCGATGATATCGCTCGATTATTTCAGCGACCTTGATATTTCGGATGGTGCAATCGTTCAATTCTCTACCGATGGTGGTCTGAGCTGGGAAATGATTGGCCCTGAGTCCGCGACGTCGGGAAGTACAGAGGGTATAAATTGGTATAATGGATTCCTGATTCCGTCACGACCAGGGAACCAGCCACTCGGACAAGGTTGGACCGGAACGAAAGACAATGGTCAAGGAGAATGGAAGAATGCGAGATTCAATCTGGATCGCATTCCTGCAGCCTTGCGCGAGCAAGTCCGTATTAGAATTGCCTTTGCGTCCAATGGCGATAACCCTAATGTCGGTCCTTACGATGGTTTCGCTTTTGATAATGTGTTCGTGGGTGAAAAACAACGTATGGTAATGCTTGAGCATTTCACCAACAATGCAAATCCTAACTCAGTCCGTACAACCGAAGAGATCGATGAAATGTATGACGATCAGTTCGATCGTAAGATTGACCCGAACTTCTTTAAGCTCCAATATCACATGGCAGTTCCGGGAACGGACTCGCTGAACCGCGATAATCCAACCGATCCGGCTGTTCGTGGAGCATTCTACAACCTCAGCTCGCCCCCAGTGACGATCATGGATGGAATAGTAGGGGATTTCTACGGCAGCGAAATGGATGGATCACTTTTCGATCTTGACTCAGTTGTGATCGACAAACGTTCTTTGGAAGATCCGTTGTTCCACATCTCAATCGTTCCACTCGACAGCGAGCCGAATGTGATCAGTGCACGAATCAGGTTTACTTACGTTGACTCACTGCATACATTAAGTCATCCGCTGATCTTCCAGGCTGCATTATTGGAAACAGATATTGAGAGTGGCAACCAGATCAATACAAGCGTTCTTCGGAAATTCCTCATGGAGACAGCCGGAACAACTATTGCGAACAGAACATGGAAGTTCGGTGAATTCCAGGAATTCGAAATTAGCCAGGAGATTGATGTTCCGATTCAAACGCCTACTAAACTTTCAATTGCCGCGTTTGTACAGGACAAGAACACAACGCGCAGAATTCACCAGGCAGCGATTATTGCTGCGCCTGAAAAGCAAGGGACAAATCCTGTTGGTGTAGACGATCCGGTGCTGGCGGAGTTGAAGGGCCTGATGGTATATCCGAACCCGGCATCAAAAATCGTCAATCTGTATTTGGATGACATCTTACACGGTGAATATCACTGGCAGATCATCGACCAGCGTGGGGTGAGTGTGTTGCAGGGCGATTTGAATAATGACTTGAGAACACCGCAGCAGATCGCAATCGGCGAACTTTCAAATGGTGTCTATTTCATCAAGCTCGCGGATGAAACCAATGCTGTCATGTACAGAAAAATAGTAATTCTGAACAGGAATTAAGCGGAAAGAAATTTCACGTAAAGAGGTAGAATTACTACTTCAGACGTACTGAGCCAGTTGGGGGATGATCTCCTCACACTGGAGTACAAATCTGTTAGTAAGGGAAGGCAAAGCATCAAGGTTTGTTTTTGTCTTCCCGTACTCTTCAATATGAGATAGCCTTGAGCGGAGATCATTCATACCCAGCAACGATAGAGATGGTTTTATTTGATGCGCAAGCCGGGAGAGTTTTATCCAGTCTTCGCTGCCCACCGAAGCGCTCATTTCATTTAGGATAGGCGGAATCGTTTGAATGAAAGTTTGAATCATTTCTCTGATGAACTCCTCGTTGTTTCCTGAAACACTGCGCAGATAGCTGAAATCAAAAGAGCTGTTGGATACTCCATTTTCTCCATTTGGAGTTTTTTCCGAGGGAGTGATTTTTAGGTCTTCAAATATTTTTCGCTGGAGATCTTCCGGTGTGAATGGCTTTGGTAGATAATCATTCATGCCTGCAGCCAGGCATAACTGCACATCTTTTTTTGTCGCGTTTGCCGTAAGGGCGATGATCGGTAGATTTCGTTTTGGTTCATCCATCAAACGGATCGCCTTGGTTGCTTCATAGCCATCCATTACAGGCATCTGCACATCCATCAGAACAATATCGTACGAATTGTTTTTCACCTTCTCAATCGCGACCAGGCCGTTTTCGGCAATGTCTGCGTGACAATTCCAGTTCTTTAAAATACTTTTGGCGTACAACCTGTTGATATCGTTGTCTTCAACAAGCAGCACGTTCAGTCGCTTGATAAGGCCAGGTTGAAAGCGGATGTTCAGTGTCGGCAACGGGGTAGTTATTGTTTTAGCTTTCGCCGCTGCATAAGGAATGAGTACAATAAACGTTGAACCCTTTCCTTCTTTGCTTCTCACGGTAATCTTTCCCTTCTGCAGTTCCACAAGTTGCTTTACGATTGTGAGACCAAGGCCGCTTCCGCCATACTTCCTGGTCACACTTTCGTCTGCCTGACTGAAGCTTTCAAAGATCGTATGGAGCTTCTCTTTCGGAATGCCGACGCCCGTGTCTGTTACTTCAATCCGTACCCAGCACGCGTCGCGATGAATTTTGTCGACATCACATGTAACATGAATAGATCCATTATGGGTGAACTTAACTGCATTGCTTACAAGGTTTATCAATATCTGATTTAACCGGACCGGATCTCCAAGCAGAATTCTGTTTAGCTTTTCCGCAATACTATACTTGAGTTCAAGTCGCTTTTCTTTTGCCTGATAAGCAAAGGTGCTGATAAGCGGTGGTACCAGATCCTGTAGATTGAACGGAATTTTCTCGAAGCGCAGCTTGCCAGACTCAATCGCGGCAAGATCCAGGATATCGTTGATGATTAGCTTCAAATTTTCCGCAGAGTGACGGATCGCGTTGAGATACATCTCCCGGTCCTCCGGACTTGGGTTTTGACTCAACAGGCTTGCCATGCCCGCAATGCCATTAATTGGCGTGCGGATTTCGTGGCTGATGTTGGCAAGAAACTGTTCCTTAGCTTTCTGAAGGCGCACAAGCTCTTCAGCATCTCGTTTCCGTAGGGTAATATCGCGACAATCAAGGATGAAGCCTTCCGTACCTTCTTTGTGTTTGAGATTGATCGCATTAAACTCGAGAAATTTGTAAGACCTGTCGCTGCACAGAAACTGGAACTCTACTTTTTCCGTATATGCGCGCTTTTGGCTTTTCCGAAATTGCACACGTAAATCGGCTGCGGTTTCAGGAAGAATGTAGGAGAAAAAATTCTTTCCGGTTAAACTGTTTGATCGATAGCCGAGAACATGCACCGAGGAATTGTGATAATGAATATTACCCTCGTAATCAACAATAAAAATGAGATCAGAACCATCCTCAACAACGGCCTCGTAAAACACTCCCTTTTTTATGTACTGTTGTAGTGTCAACTACTTACGTTTAGTATACCAACTAGATTCCCGCCGACTCCATCTCCTTCAGATATCGGTATAATGATGACTTTCCAATGTCCAGCTTCTTCGCAACTTCAAGCACATTATTGTCATACTTGTCGAGATAATACCGGATAATGTGATACATATAATTCTGCATCGTCATCTCCTGATAAAGGAATGATTCAGTTCTTCCCGTGTTGTTGAATGTAATATCCGAAGCCTTTATCTCCTGGTCCGAAGACATCACGGCCGCCAGCTCAATTACTGATTTCAGTTCGCGGATGTTTCCCGGAAACGGATATTGTAAAAGCTTTTCCTGGGCATCGGCGGCAACCTTAAATTTTGGTAGCTGGTTATCTTTCGAAAACTGGTCGAGGAAAAACTTCGCAATCATGATCACGTCATTACCACGCTCTCGCAGCGGCGGAAGTTGAATCGGTAATCCGAGTAAACGGTAATAAAGATCTTCGCGGAAGCGCCCGTTCTTTACTTCATCAGCGAGATTCCGGTGCGTAGCTGCAATAATTCTCACATCGAGTTTGATCACCTGGTTCCCGCCGATCCGGGTTACTTCACGTTCCTGTAAAACACGTAGCAGTTTCGCCTGAAGATTCGGATCCATTTCTCCGATTTCATCAAGGAAGATGGTGCCACCTTCAGCTTCTTCGAACTTACCGATGCGCCTAGAAACCGCACCGGTGAATGCGCCTTTTTCATGGCCGAAAAGTTCACTCTCGATCAGATCCTTTGGAATAGCGGCAATGTTAACAGCGACAAAAGGTTTGTTTTTTCTTTTTGAATTGTAATGGATAGCCTTCGCTACCAGCTCTTTCCCTGTGCCTGTCTCGCCCGTTATTGAAACTGAAATATTTGTCGAGCATGCTTTTTCCAGCAGCGTGAAGATTTTCTTAATTGCCGTGCTTGTTCCGACAATACTCTTTTCGAATTCATACTTTTCAGAAATCTCTTTCTTGAGGAAATCAATCTCTTTGATGAGTTGTGTTTTATTCCTGGCGTTGTTGATTGAATTGATTAAGCGGTCTTTTGTCTCGTGATCTTTGATGATGTAGTCGTACGCGCCCGATTTCAAAAGGTCAACGGCTGTGCCGATCTTTTCCTGCGCAGAAACAATGATGACGTTGATGTTCGGATCGTGGCTTCTGATGTGCTGTAAAACTTTTTCGCCGGCTGTATCTGGCAGCGAGTAATCCAGCGTAATGATTGCCGGATTCTTATGAAGATTATCGAGACACTCTTTTCCGGTCGTAAAAAAATCAACTTCGTAATCAGGATTTAAGCCTAATACGTACTTCAGGAATTTCGCGTAAGCCGGGTCGTCTTCAACAACAAAAATCTTTACCGGATCTTTCTCGTACATGCAGGGTTTAGGTCAATCTGTAAATATACAAAATCAACGTGAGCGAATCAGATTTGTTCAGCTAAAAGCTTACGTCCCCACTTAAAAAATACCGCTCCGGCTTCCGGTACTCTGACATTATTTAGTTATTTGCGCCAGAATCCACTACCCGTAAATGACGCAATCCTCCTGGTTTAGCAGCTCCATCGTTCCATTCAGACTCGTGTTCATTATGTGGGCGGCTTTTTTTGTGGAAGTTACGCTGGGCTGGCCACTTAGTATTTTCGGGATTATCCCATGGAATCCCGTTGGCTTGATTGGAATTTTTACCGCGCCCATGTTACACGGCAGCTTCAATCATCTGCTGTCGAACACGGTACCACTGCTGTTTCTGGGCAGTGTGGTGTTTTTCTTTTATGAGCGGATTGGCGGCGTTATTTTTTTTCGGGCTTACTTCTGGACGAATGTGCTGGTTTGGCTTTTTGGCCGCCAGGACTCCAGTCATATCGGCGCAAGTGGTATCGTTTACGGGCTTGCATTCTTCCTTATTTTCTTTGGAATTTTCAGACGTGATTTTACCTCATTATTGATCTCTATTGTTGTCATACTGCTCTATGGTGGGGTGATCTACGGTGTTTTACCCACCGACCCGCGTGTTTCGTGGGAATCACATTTTGCAGGAGCACTTGTGGGAGTTTATACCGCGATTGGATTCAGTAATAAAAAGAATGTTAGCTGATGGATGCAAGCGTGAAAAAAATTTTGTCGGAGTTAAAGGCAGGTAAGTTTGCCCCAGTCTATTTTCTACAGGGAGAAGAAACGTTTTACATTGACCTTATCTCTGATTTTATTGAAAAGAATGCGCTGACGGACGCCGAGAAAGGATTTAATCAGGTTGTAGTGTACGGCAAGGATGCCGCCATGGCAACCATACTAACCCACGCACGTCGTTATCCCATGATGGCACAGCGCCAGGTGGTGATTGTGAAAGAAGCGCAGGAGATTCAGGACTTAGGGAAGGAAATCGGTGCCAAACTTTTGCTGGATTATTTAACGAAACCAGTTCCCAGTACAATTCTCGTCTTTTGCCACAAGCACAAGTCACTTGATAAGCGCAAAGAGCTTGGGAAGAAGATCGATCAGTATTCGGTATGTCTTTCAACCAAGAAGATTTACGACAATCAGTTACCTGAATTTGTAATGGACTATACGGCCGACAACAAGATCAGGATTGATGATCGGGCCGTTACTGCGCTCTGCGAGTACGTGGGGAATGATCTTCACAGGTTGGCGAACGAAATTGATAAGCTTAATATCGCGCTGGCGCCCGGAGCTGCCATCACTACCGAACAGGTAATGAACCAGGTCGGCGTGAGTAAAGAGTACAACATCTTTGAACTGCAAAAGGCGATCATCCACAAAGACACCCTTCTCGCAACAAAAATTATTAACTTCTTCGAGAGTAACACAAAGAAGAACCCGATCATCCCCGTAGTTGCTTACCTTTTCTCGTTCTTCAGCAAGCTGTTAGTAGCATCGCAATCGTCCGACAAGAGCGATCGCGGGCTTGTTACTGCCTTGAAAATCAGTCCGTATGCCGCAAAGGATTACGTTCTGGCAATGAGGCAGTATTCGCCCGATAAGATTGTACGGGTTATATCCTCGCTGAAGGAGGCAGACTTGAAACTGAAAGGCGTGAACACCGGATCGGATTCTGATGGACAAATTTTCCGCGAACTTGTCTATCGGATCATGCGCTAGTTTACCACTTGTCTAAACGCTCTATCATTCGCCGGAAATTCTTGCAAAAATCAATCTGGAATGTATAGCTTTGAAGCCGTGCATTTACAGTGTAGGCGTGTTTTTTGCTTAGACATATTTGATGTGCCTGTTACAATAAATCCGCTGCATCGCTGTTCTAATTCAAACCCAATTTTATTGTGAAGTTCAGAAGCTTGTTTTTGCTCACATTTTTTTTTCTGACCTACCAGACCTTTTCACAGCACCAGCTTTCTCAGACGAAAAACGAAAGGTTGTTTCAGAAAGGCTACGAGCTGATAACGCATGCCCAGTATGGTGCAGCGCGCAAGATTTTTTCCGAATATCTTGATAACACGACGTCTGGCGACCCGCGGCGCGCGGATGCCCGTTATTACGTTGCATTTAGCGCGCTAAGCCTGAATCACACCGATGGCGAAAAGCTGATCGATCAGTTTGTCAGCGATTATCCTTCAAGTCCACGCGCGACCACTGCCTATTTTGATCTCGCTAATTTTTTCTACGATGAGAAAAGTTACTCGAAAGCATCTGTCTATTACCGAAAAGCTGAATTTGGATCGTTAACATCTTCGCAACAAAATGAAGGACATTTTAAGTGGGGATATAGCTACTTTAATTTAAAACGTTTCGATGAAGCGTTGGAGCAATTCAATCTCGTGAAGGGGTCTTCGTCCGAATATACGCCTGCGGCCAACTATTACGCTGGATACATTGCTTTCAATAACGGTGATTATGAGCAATCACTCAAGGATTTACGAAAAGCCGAATCGAACGCATCATACAATTCCGTTGTACCTTTTATGATTGCCAGTGTCTATTATAAACAAGGCAGGTATGACGATCTCATCCAATATGCGAACAGTGTAAAGACCCGAAAGGATGTTGCGAACGCGAATGAGTTTTCAATGCTGACAGCAGAAGCGTACTACTATAGGAGCGACTTCCGCAACGCAGCCGAGCGCTACGATGATTATTTGGGAGACAATCCGGCAAAAGCAGAAGCACCGTTGTTGTTCCGCGCCGGGTTTGCGAACTACTCGCTGGATCAGCCAAAGAAAGCAATTGATTATCTCGGCCGTGCGGCGGCAAGCAAAGATTCGGTTAAGTTTTACGCTTCATATTATATGGGCATCCTGTACTTGAAGCAGGGCGAAAAGAATCTCGCTATTAATGCTTTTGATGTCGCACGAAAAAACCCGACCAACGAAGAACTGGCGGAAGAAGCTGCATTCCAATATGCGAAGCTAATGTATGACGTTGGTAAACCTGAACAGGCCATCACTGACTTCGAAAAATTTCTTTCTGATTATCCAGCAAGTTCTCACCGCAATGAAACCAAAGAGCTCCTTGCACAGGCGTACGCGAATGGAAACAATTATCATAAAGCGATTGAATACATCGAATCCCTTCCCTCGCGGAATCCTCAGATCGAGCAAGCTTATCAAAAGGCTACCTTCCTTAAAGGTGTGGAGCTTTTTAATAAAGACGACTATCAGTCCGCTGTTGAAAGTTTTGAAAAATCTATCACGAGCCCGCGCGATCAAAAGTTGTTGATGCAGGCAGGGTTCTGGGCTGGAGAAAGCTACTCCGCAGGTGGAAGGTATGCAGATGCTTTGCGTCACTATGAACGGGTATTATCCATGCCATCATCTATCGATCCCGAAACTTATCTGAAAGCAAAATACGGAGCTGGTTACGCGTACTATAACCTTCAGAATTACGAAAAAGCACTTTTAAATTTCAGAGATTTCGTCAACCGAAGTAGTCGCGCCGACGCCGATCATGCAGATGCACTGATAAGGCTCGCGGACTGCTATTACGTATCAAAGGAATATGCCGCTGCAATTGAATCCTATAATCGCGCCAGAAGCGCAGGCTCAACTGATCAGGACTACATTTTTCTGCAGACAGGTACTATTTACGGTATTCAGAGAAATTACGAGACGGCGCGCTCGCAGCTTACCACTTTAATCAATAGCTATCCAAAATCCCCTTATCGGGATGAGGCGTTGTTTCAACGAGCACAGTTCGAAATTGAAGCCGGCAGATACCAGGCTGCTGCGGATGGACTTTCTCAATTGATCAACGATAGTCCTGGATCGAAATATCTTCCGTATGCGTATATGCGCAGAGCGGCTTCGAATTATAATCTTAAAAAGTATGACGCAACGATCAGCGATTATGCCACTGTACTTTCAAAATTTTCGACACATCCCGTTGCGCAGGAAGCATTACTTCCGTTGCAGGATGCATTGAATGCTGCTGGCAAGTCGGGTGAATTTGATAAGTACCTAACGGCCTTTAAGACGGCGAACCCGGACAACAAGAATCTTGAGCAAATCGAATTTGACACGGGAAAGAATTTGTTTTTTGATCAGCAGTACGAAAATGCTTTGATAAAACTGAATGCTTTCGTGGCTAGTTATCCGGCAAGCGCAAGTCTTACAGAAGCGAAGTATTACATTGCGGAATCTCATTATCGCCTGGACGACTTCGATAAAGCGCTTTCTGTTTACAAGGAAGTAGTGAACGATAAAACTTTCTCCATGATAAACAGGGTGGAAGGAAGAATTTCGGAAATTCTATTCAGTAAAGGAGAGTTCAATGAAGCGATAACCCATTATCACACCCTTGAACGGATCGCAACGAACAAAAAGGAGCAATACAACGCCTGGGCTGGACTCATGGAATCGTTCTACAAGATCGGCTTATATGATTCTTCGTCTACGTACGCCACAATCATCATTGAGAAAGGCGCAGTAAATGCCAGTGCGCACAATAAGGCATCTTTATTCCTCGGAAAGAACGCTTACGCCAAAGGTGATTTTGAAACCGCGCAGGATGAATTTCTGAATACAGTGAACGCGGCGCAGGATGAGTTTGGGGCAGAAGCAAAGTACATGATCGCAATGATCCTTTATCAGCAAAAGCAATTCAAGGCTAGTTATGAAACGTTAATCAGTCTCACCAACGACTTCTCCGCTTATGATGAATGGGTTGGAAAGGCGTATTTGCTTATAGCCGATAATTTCATTGGTCTTGAAAATACCTTCCAGGCGAAAGCCACTTTGCAATCGATCATTGATAATTTTCCGTTGGAAAACATTCGCGAGCAGGCGAAGTCCAAACTGGTGGAAATAGAAAAACTTGAAGCTGAACGAAAGGCTGCCGCGGTACCAGATACTACAACCATTGATAAATAATCCGCATGAACAGGATTAATAATATTGTGATGAAAATACTTCCGATCGTTTTGATTATCCTTTTTGGTTTTCCTGCAATGGCGCAGGAGTGGGAAAATGAAGGCGAGCTTGAAGACCTTGAGATCGAAATTATAAAGGAGCGCCAGATTTCGTTGCCTAAGGCGAACAGGAATTTTGAGAAGATTCCACCGCGGCCCACCGATCCCATCCGGTCGACATTCCAATATGATTTTCGCTCATTTACGTTTCAGACGACACCGATTTCTCCAACGATCAGACCGCTTAAGTTGAAGCAGGCTGATCCGACAAAAATATACACCGGTTATGTGAGCGCGGGCTTTGGTAATTTTGCGTCACCTTACCTTGAAGGATACATTAACTCAGGCCGCGATAAAAACAAGCTTATAGGCGCTTATGGACTTTTCAGTGCTTCGGATAACGGACCCGTGGACGGGAGAAATTCCGGCAGCGGTCTGAGTCTTATGTCGGTGTACGGAAAAACTTTTAACCAGCATGTGGCTTTGTCCGGAGATCTCGGCTTCGAGAATCGAACGACTCATTTCTACGGATATCCAACTGGTACCGATATTGAAGCAAAGGATATTAAACAATCGTACAGCACTTTCCGGTTAAAGGGTGAGCTTTCAAATGCAACGAACAGCGATTTCGGGTATACGCTTGCGCCATCTTTGTCGTACATGACTGATAAATTTGATGCAAAGGAGAGCGAAGTCGATGTCGTTTTCAAAGCCCGTTACAAGGTCAGCGATGAGAATGCCATTGGTGTGGATGCGGGATATTACCTTATTAACCGTGACGACAAGCTTGTTTCGGCTGACCCGCGAAGTCTTTTCGTTGTTAATCCTTACTACGAGTTTTACCCGGTGGCAAATCTCAAGATTCACGCAGGGCTGAACGCCGCGATTGAGAACGATAGCATTGGCGATAAGAACGTTCATGCTTATCCGGATATCTGCACGTCATATCCATTGAGTCCATCTGTCCAGGCGGTGGCATCGCTTACTGGTGGAATGGAAAAGGTTTCACTCCAGTCTTTGTCCAATGAGAATATATGGCTCGCGCCGAATGTTGCGATATTTCACACCAATAAATTATATGATTTCAGTGTGGGATTGAACACAAAGATTGCAAACAAAGTGTCGCTGAACGGCGGGTTTTCGATAGCTTCCTTGAAGAACTGGTACTTTTTTGTTAATGACCCGGATGACGCGTCGAAGTTTATTGTTGAATATGATAGGGAAGAAACGACGCGCACCAATTTCTTCGCTACCATTGGCTATGCGCAGACACAAAAAATTAATATTTCGTTACGCGCTGATATCTTCTCGTACGACAGAAAGGAAGAAGACCTCGAAGCCTGGCATCGCCCGACACATAAGATAACCGCGGATGGATCTTTTAATATTGTTGAGAAGATGATCATGAGCCTAAGGGTCATTAGCCTTGGAGGCATGAAAGCCGAAAACAACGACGGTGAATTGATTACACTCGATGCTGCGCTTGACCTGAGCGCACGTCTTGAATATCTGTTGTCAGATAACTTCTCGGCCTTTGCTCAATTGAATAATATCGCGTCTAATGAATACCCGTTGTATCTGAATTACCCGGCGCGCGGGTTTCAGGTGATGGGTGGTTTGACCTGGAAGTTTTGAACTTGCAACGGGGTTCCATGTACGTTTGTACGCGTCGAAAATTACGTTAATTTTGTATGTTAAGTAACGTGCAAAACCAACTAACATGGCCTTCAAGAAAAAGTCAAATCAAGAACAGCCTGATGGCGCTGAAAACACCGACGAAACATTTGGTCTACCTGAAATTGAATATAAACCTTTGAACCGCGAAGAACCTGTGGAAACAACAACAACACAAACGTATCAGGCTTCCGGAACACCGGAGCAGCCGAGCGAATATCGTCAGGAGCAAGTTCGGCAGGAGTATACTTTTGACGATGATGACGACAACTCACCATGGCCAAAGATTTTTGGTATCATTGCGATCCTTGCATTAGCGGGTGTTGCATATTGGTTTTTTGGTGTGTATCAGCCCGGACAACGCGCCGAGGAGAAAGCCCGACAGGAACAGGCTGCGAAAGATGAAGTTGCGCGTCGTGAGGCAGCCGAGCGCGATAGACTTGAACGCGCCCGTTTGGATGCTGAGCAACGTCGTGCGGATTCCCTTGCAGCGTTAACAACAAATACTGGTACCATTCAAACACTAACTGACAGAACAAACCGTTATTACGTGGTTGTCGCTAGTGCGATCGACGGTGACCTGTTGATGGACAAAGCCAAAGAACTGAGTGTGCAGGGTATAAGCTCGAAGATCATTCCTCCGTTTGGGAAGACAAAATTCTCAAGGTTGGCCGTGGCGGAAGGCGATACTTATCAGGCAACTCAGTCGACCGCAGATGGGTTGAAGGGCCAGTACGGCGAGCAGGTTTGGGTTGTACGCTACTAGCGAACTTTGGCGCTTTTAATTTTTTAAACTTTAGATGATTCTTACCCAGATTATTTCAGATTCCGCCGCGGCGGAACTAGTGACAGACGAATCCATTTCGATTCTTGATTTAGCAGTGAAAGGTGGGGTGATCATGATCCCGCTCGCATTGATGTGGATCGTTGCGGTCTACGTGTTTGTTGAAAGGTTGATTACCATTAACAAAGCCGGGAAAACGCCTGAATCATTTATGCCGAGTGTGAAGGAGCAGGTGATCAGCGGTGATATTAACGGAGCTCGTTTGCTGTGTAAACAATACGATATCCCTATTGCGCATATCATCGGTAAGGGTGTTCAACGCATCGGTAAACCAATTGATCATATTGAAAAGTCAATGGAGAACGTTGGACGTCTTGAGCTTTACAAGCTTGAAAAAAACCTTGTCATCCTGACGATCATTGCCGGAGTAGCGCCGATGTTCGGCTTCCTGGGAACCATCGCGGGCATGATCCAGACATTCTTCAATATCTCGATTACGTCTGATATCACCTTGGGAACAATTGCGGGTGGCATCTACGTGAAAATGGTGACGTCTGCTACCGGCTTGATTATCGGTATCATGGCGTATATCGCTTATAGTTATCTCAGTGCGCAGATTGATAAAGTCATCAACCAGATGGAAGGTGCCAGCGCAGAATTTATCGACGTTCTTCACGCACCTGTTAAATAGGGAGGTGTAGGATGGATCTACGAAGCAAACGACATAAGCGCCAGGCAGAGTTTCACAACTCAGCGCTGAACGACATCCTCTTTATTCTCCTTTTATTCTTTCTCATTGTCTCGACGCTGGCAAACCCAAACGTGATCAAGTTGCAGCTACCGAAAGCTACCAGCAACACGAAGGCGCGGCAAACCGTTGTCGTAAGCATCAATGAAAAAGGTGAATACTATGTTGGAACGAACCGTGTTTCGTATGAGCGCCTTCAGTCGACGCTAAGGCCCGCGTTAGCCAATGAAAACCTCGAGCCGACAATCGTGATCAATGCGGAAAAGTCCGTTCCAGTGGAAAAAATTGTGAACGTGATGGAGATCGCCAACAAGCTTGGCGCAAAAGTTGTGCTAGCAACGAAGAAACCAGGTTAATAATGTCAGTCCAGGAAGAAAGAAAAAAACATACGACGGCCGCCCTTACAACGGTGGCTGTAAATGTGCTTGTCTTCCTAATTCTGTTATTTACGGCAGCATGGAAAAACGCCGGCTCCGGCGTGGGCGAGTATCCGGGCATAGAGGTCAATCTTGGCTATGACGATCAGGGAAGTGGTGATGTTCAGCCAAAAGAACCAGTGGGCAATCCTGATGCTACTGATACCGAAAACAGCGACACCCAAGAGGAAGATCAGCCAGGCGATCAGCAACAGACAGCTTCAACAACACCCGTTGAAGAAGACGCAACCAGTAAAATTATCCAACCGAATACAGTAACAGATCCCAACAGTGATGTTGAAATTAAAGAGGAGAAGAAGGAGGTAAAACCTGTTGATCAATCCGTTCCTGATAAGAAGGAGCAAAAGCCAGTTGAGAAAAAGGTTGAAGAAAAACCTGTCGTTGATCAAAATGCATTGTATAAAGGCAAACAAAGCAAAACGCCCACAGAGGCAGATGGTAAAGGCAAGGAGGGGGCTTCTGGTAGCGAAGGCGATGATGTTAATAAACAGGGTGATAAGGGCGTTGAAGGTGGGACCGAAGGTGCAGCGGTATATAAAGGAAAACCGGGTGGTGGCGATGGCGGTACGCTCGAAATCAATGGATGGGATTGGGACTTTGTTCCAAAGCCGAATGTAACGGATAATTCCACCGGACGAATAGTGTTCAACATTGAAGTCGATGATAACGGCGAACTCATTCGCTATGAAAAACTTTCCAGTGGGGTGAGCCCGGCCGCGGAACGCGCATGTATTGAAGCATTACAAAAACTTACGTTTACTAAAAAGCCGGGTGCCAAAGTCCCGCCCGTTTCGAAAGGAAGAATCACGTTTGTTATTCGTGCACAATAATCATGGATAAACAATCCATCGAATATCTGCAAGATGTCCTTATCTCCATACATGAAAATCTTCATGAGCTTCATGACCGGAAAGCTTTCGCCGATCCGGAGGAACTCGGCCATATCGAAGGCAAGATCCAGGCCTACCAGGAAGTGCTCGCTATTCTTAAGATGAGCGCCGACGAGTTTCAGATTTCCCGCGGCGAGATTGGGTTGTAATCGCTGTACCGATGGAACTGTGCAGACCCGGGGGGAAGACACCTGCGCAATGTTCCGAGTAAGGCTCTCAATCTCTTTTTCCTTACATTTCTCCATACATTTGCATCATTGTTATGATCTCCACTTACGAGGAAGTACTCGAGTACCTTTATAAGAACCTGCCGATCTTTCAGCGCGTCGGGGCAGCCGCATACAAAAAGGATATTAATAATACGGTGGCACTGTGTAATGCGCTCGGTAATCCGCAGCACAAATTTCGATCGGTACACGTGGCTGGAACAAACGGGAAGGGGAGTAGCTCGCACATGATCGCATCAGTTATGCAATCTGCCGGATACAGGACAGGGTTGTATACATCACCACATTTGAAGAGTTTCACCGAGCGAATCCGCATTGATGGCGAAGATGTATCAAAAGCGTTCGTGGTCGATTTCGTTAAAAGGGTTCAGCCGCTCATCGCACAGATACAGCCGTCATTTTTCGAGATCACCGTTGCCATGGCATTCGAGTACTTCGCTTTGAAGGAAGTTGATATTGCCGTTATCGAAGTTGGTCTTGGAGGAAGACTTGATTCGACGAATGTAATCACACCGGAGGTGTCGCTGATTACGAACATTGGATGGGATCACAATGATCTGTTGGGTGACACGCTCGAGAAGATTGCTGGCGAGAAAGCAGGAATTATCAAACCAGGAATTCCGGTAGTTATCAGCGAACGACAGCCAGGTGTAGAAAACGTTTTTATAGCAAAAGCCTCAGAATGCAACGCACCCATTACTTTTGCTTCTGATCATTATTCTGTATTGCCCGTGAACGATGGACAAATGCAAGTGTCTGACCTTTCGGGAAGAGCATTTGAAATGCAGCTGCCGCTACAGGGTCAGTATCAACGCAAAAATATTTTCGGTGTGTTAAAGGTGATCGACATTTTGAATGCCCGCGGTTATGGAATTACAAGGGCGCAGCTCCTGCACGGTCTTGAAAATGTTGTTAAGCAAACAGGATTAAAAGGAAGGTGGCAGGTTCTTTCACGTGCTCCGTTAACGATTTGCGACACTGGACACAACATCGATGGCGTAAAGGAAATTCTTTCGCAGCTCGCGACACTGTCATTCCAGCGTCTTCATATTATCTGGGGAATGGTGAAGGATAAAGATGTGAGCGATATTCTGGCAATCCTTCCGCGTGATGCTAACTACTACTTTTGCCAGGCGAACATCCCGCGCGCCATGGACGCAACAGCGCTTCTTGAAAAGTCGCGGCATTATAACTTACAGGGCATTGCGATTACGGATGTTAATGAAGCACTCGCGCTGGCGCGAGAAAACGCAAAAACTGATGACGTCATTTTTGTTGGAGGGAGCACATTTGTTGTAGCAGAATTAAATGAACTATAGTAAAATTTAATATCGTGAAAAAGAAACAGGAGCGATTCCGGATCATTGAAGAAAGATCGAATGTTATTGAACCAACCAAACCATTGTATCAGAATGTTAAGGGACACTGGCGGAAAGATTATTTTCAGAATGACAATCCGATCACACTTGAGCTTGCATGTGGCCGCGGCGAATACACTATAGGTTTAGCGTCAAGGTTTCCCGGTAGAAATTTCATCGGTGTCGATATAAAGGGCGAACGGATATGGAAAGGAAGTACGTGGGCAGAGGAACAGAAGCTTACAAATGTCGCCTTCCTGAGAACGCAGATCCTGATGATCGAAAATTTCTTCGAAGCGGCAGAAGTCGACGAGGTATGGCTTACGTTTCCAGATCCGCGCCCGCGAAAGCGCGACATAAAACGGAGATTAACGAGTCCGCGATTTATTGAACTTTATAAAAAGCTAACAAAGCCTGGCAGCTATATCCGGCTGAAGACAGACAATACTTCTCTTTTTCAATACACTTTGGAGGAAATGCAATACAGGCAAGATATTGAAGATTTCCGTCACACTTTTGATGTCTACAATTCTGATCTTCGTGAAGAATGTTTCGATATTAAAACGCGCTATGAACAGGAGTTTGCAGCGAAAGGCGAAACAATAAAGTATTTGCGATTTAGATTTAAGTAAGATATGGAAGATAATGTCAACTTTGACCTGGAAGAAAAATTCTTGAACGCCGACAGGCTTATCAGCGAAAACAAGCTGGGTGAAGCGGCAAAAAAACTGGAGGAGATTCTGGAGGAGGCACCTGATTACGGAAAAGCGCACAACCACCTGGGATGGCTTTTCGAAACGAAGTTCAAAAACCTTACACGCGCGGAAGAGCATTATCGTCTTGCATTGAAATTCAGCCCAGATTATTCTGCTGCCTATTACAACTATTGTTATTTATTGTCGTCGCTACGCAAGTTTGACGAGCTTGAAAAACTGCTTGAGCATGCTATCCGCGTTTCAGGTATCAGCTATGCGACCATCTATAATGAGTACGGTTTACTTCGCGAGGTGCAGGGAGAACTTGATGATGCTATTCACTACTTTAAGCTGCACATCAGGAATTCATTCGATAGTAAAAGCATTGAAACAGCGGCTGAATCGATCAGACGTTGTGAGCGGAAAAAGCAGTTGATCGATTAAATGAGAGTTCAGTTCATAAATAATAGATCGGTTAAACCCTCTGGCAACAGGGGGTTTTTCATTGGTCAAGCGCTTCAAGGATGTCGGCGAGTTCGTCGTACTCTTTATATCCGGGTCTGATCTCGTCGCTTCCGCTCAACGCGATCCCTGTTGTATTAGCGGGTAGTGATTCGAGGCTCTCTTTTTTATCGATCTTGATAAGGACTTTGCTGTTCGTAATGGCCCGAACAAAGGGTAGGGATTCCTGGTCGATTAAAATGTATTCTGCTGTAGGGATAGTAGAATGACTTTGTAATTCGGCTCGGGTGAGATAAAGAATAAAAGGGAGACTCGTTTTATCTGCCAGTTGGTTATACGTCTCCGCGTTGACTTCCACGAAATCGGGGGCATATTCTTTAATGACTGCATCAATATCAGGGACTGGCTGATATATCTCGGCTACAACTTTTGGCCCTGTAACCCAGCCGCGGATATCCTGGTAAAGATTGGTGTCTATGAAAGATGGTGTATCGGGACATACATTAAACCCGAGAAAATCGACGCCCATTCCTGCGCAATAACGGGCATCACTAAGGTTGGTCACTTTCCCGACTTTGACTAACATTTTTAACGGCATAGTTTATCTGAAAAGAACGAATAACTTTGTATACGGCGTTTTCAATTCGTGCTGTGAGTTAATAAAAACAGGTTTAGCATTGAAGCTTTTCTTTAAATATTTGCCCTGTATATTTCTGTTATTGTTTGCTAACTGCGACAATGAAGAAATGCCATTGGAACCAGAAACGAGCCAGGCTTATTTTCCTTTGAGTGTCGGATTATATCATATTTACGATGTTGACCAGATCACATACTCGCTGTCCGACGACCCCGACACGGTCGTTTACGAGTTGAAATCCATTGTGGCGGATTCGTTTCCAAATACAGGTGACGGAATCACGTATGTTGTTCATCGTTTCACAAGAAGCAACGGTGAGGAATTATGGGAACCGATTGATACATGGTCCATCCGCAAGGATGAGGACAAAGTCGTTGTTTCAGAAGGAAATATCCCATTTATGAAACTTCGTTGGCCGTCGAATGTTGGCGATACATGGGACGGCAACGCGTTTAATAATTTGGGTGAGGATGAATATGTATTGGATTTTGAGGACGGGTTTGCCGTGAACGATGCTATCTTTAACGACGTGGCAGTTATTGAACAGGAATTAAATGAAGATCCGATTGTTTTTACTGATATCCGCTATGAAATGTACGCAGCAGAGGCCGGGTTGATCTATAAGGAAACAAAACAACTTCACTACTGTGTGGAACAGTCGTGCAATAATCAAAACATTATCATTGACGGCATCGTTCTTAAACAAAGACTAAAATCATATGGCCTTGAGTAGAATTGGTTTATTGCTTGTATTTGCTTTTTCTTCTTCG
>Ga0196965_1000605_pt1 | contig 18448 bp, 16 predicted proteins | sample S1_20metaG_FD_148668 | JGI IMG/M metagenome (GOLD analysis project Ga0196965, IMG submission 148668) | Soil microbial communities from Anza Borrego desert, Southern California, United States - S1_20 | ecosystem: Environmental > Terrestrial > Soil > Desert | place: USA: California | collected... | reverse complement strand
GTCAATCAATTTGAAGTTTGTCGTGCCGTTATTGCCATGACTTGCAAGTAGGCGGTAGCCAGTCGTCGGATCAAAACTGGCACTCGCAGTGTCGCTTTCGCTCGCAACGTACAAATCATATGTAATGGCGCTAACGGGCGTGTGATCGTCGCTTGCAGGATCCCAGTAGAAGAATGTCTGACCAAAAACTTCGACGGCATGTGCAAATGCCGGCGGAGTAGGCGCTTCATTTAATGGGTGTGTATTTTCGAACCATTCAATTGCGAAGTTGTCGCCATAACTAAGGAGTTGAACAACATCCAAAGATCCGTCGTGATCGATATCAGCAAAATGTTGGCTTACCAGTTGGCTTGCATTCAGCGAACTTGTAATAGCGTCCTCGTAGTTGAAAATGTTGACTGTGTCATCCGTGTGACGGGCATACATGTTTTCATCGGGAGTTCCTTCATTTGAGAAGTCAGCCCAAAAAACAGATTTGATTCCTGGTAACGTATCAATGATACGAACGGTGTCACCCACGATGATAATATATTCTTGGTGGGTTAAACCATCTCCCACGAAATACAATTCAAAAAGTCCGTCTGTATCTATGTCAACCAGTGACGCGGTTCCAGCACTTTCAAAGCTTGTTCTAAGGGAAAATGTGCTGTCATTGCAGATAAATAGTTTCGATTTCGGGGCACCTGAATCATCTACGCCACTGACGAAGAAGTCATTTTTTCCATTTCGGTCGAAGTCGAATATTTCAAAATCAGTTGAAGCCATTTCTAATGAGTCCGTTACAAGACGCCATGACTCATTGTCAGCTCTGGAGTATATGCTTGTAGAACGATCGACATTACTCGATACAATCAGTTCATCCCTCAGATCGTTATCAATGTCGCCGAAAGTGATATAGTCAGCTGCTGGAAGATTAATGGACTCCAGGTGAAAAGCCAACGCGGAATCATTCAACAAGACAAAGAGGTCGTCGTCTCCCTGAAAGGAAAATACGACGTCCTGCTGCTGGTCGTTATTGTAGTCGTACACCGTGTATGCAATTACAGAATCACATTCAGTCATTGAGCCAATCGTGGGAGTTTGAAGTGTGTCTCCTTTAATAAAGGCGACATGATGCTGATTCGAAGGATCATTGAGGATCAACATGAAATCGTACACGCCATCATTGTCGAAGTCAGCCGTTTCAAAAACTGAAACAGTAAGTGAGTCAGGGATTGGAATTACCTGTCGGCTGATAAACTCCTGTCCCCACGCGAAATGGCATAGGAGTAACAGTAAAGTAACAAGATTACTTTTTTTCATAGGTCTGAAAGGATTTTGAATTATTGCTTATTGATTCGGAAGGTCAGAGGCAATGACATTTTACTGCTGACATTCCTGCCATTTAATTGTGCCGGTTTCCATGCTGGCATGTTTTCGATCACCGATAGATTTTCTTCCACAAAGAATTTTCCAAGCTTATCATCGATCCGGACATCACGCACCTCCCCTTTTGCGTTTACGACAAATGTCACGGTAACAACACCCTGAATGGAATCTAAGACTGCTTGCTCAGGGTATTTAATATTCGTGCGGAAGTATTCAAATAGATGATCATAGCCAGCCAGCGGCTCCGCCTGAACGTAGGCGCTTTCCGGCACAGCAGCTGGCTCCTTTCGAAGCGCCGAATCAGCAGCCTGAATGTTATTGGTCGTGTCAGGCAGGAGTGCTGCATTCTTCTTTTCCACTACCTTTTCATTGTCCTTTTTGATTTTGCTTTTTTTAGGTGTTTCTTTCTTTTCGGGAATGTCGTTAACACGATTTGTCGTTGTCGCGGAAGACGTAACAGTCGCATTAATAGCAATCGAATCACCAGCAGCTTTCGTTTTAATTGTCGCTGCTTTTTCATTTAGGGAACCGGATTCGTAAGCATAGTAGATGCCAATCGCCATTATTGCGACTAATGTAACCAGACCATATTTTATCAGGAACGCCTTTCTTATGGCCAGCTGATGATTTGCAATCAGTTGGTTGAAATCCATATGGTCCCTGATTTCGTTGTCAGAAACTTCAGGAATAGAGTTCATTATTTTTATTTTAAAGTTCTGTTTCATTTTTAGACCCTTCAGGTTGTTTGAAAAAGTTTTTTCATTTTTTCAAGGAGCCGGTAGAGCTTAACTTTTGCATGTGACTCTGTGATGGCCAGGATTTCAGCAACTTCTTTGAACTGTCGTTTTTCAAAAAATCTCAACTCCAACAGCTGCAATTCGTCAGAAGACAGACGCTCAAGTATTGTTGGAAGCCTTTCATGAAGATCCTCGAGCTGTGTTTCATGCGTGAGTTCATCGTGAAGAGTTTCGACAGCTTCATGGTCAATTGACACAATCCGTTCCCGTTTCGTTTTACGGAAGTAGGCATTGCATTCATTCAGCGCGACCCTGTACAGCCAAGCGGAGAAAGGAACGCCCTGAAATTTGAAGCCTTTCAAATTCAGAAGTGCTTTCAGAAATACCTGTGAAGTAACGTCGCCCGCGACAGCTTTGTCAGCAACTCTGTGTAATACGAATAAATAAATCGACTTAAAATATTTTTCGTACAATGGCTGGAACGCGCGCGAATCGCGCTGGGCCCTCCCGATGATAACCATTTCATCGTCCAACGTTTTAATATCAGCCTCTGATACAGAAATTGCTTTCATTACCGCTATAATGCAGGAAATGAAAAAAGATACAGCTTTAAATGGAATTTTTTCTGAGCTCCATCGGATCGAGATGGAAGAAGTTGTTCTTACGAGATGACGCGCTCGGAAATTTTACCTGTCTGTTTGTGTTTAAGGATGACCTTCTGTGCGCCGTAGTGAGTTTTCTCTTCCTTCACCAAAAAATGTTCATGATCATACTCTTGAAGGTGGCTGTCTTTTGTCACTCCATTTTTGCCACGCCAAACCTGTAACGTAACAGGTTCCCATTTTTTTGATTTTACTGAACGATAAGCGGCATCGAGAATTTCATTTACAACATAACCGTCGTAAAAAGTTTCTTTTGGTTCAACGCCACGTTCCAGTGAATTGAACATATCCATAAACATGTGATTATAGCCAAGCTCGCTGAGTTCGTCACCCACGGGGAATTGCCAGCCTGTATTACTTTCAGCTTTTTCGGCCACATAATCCGCGCCCTTTCCTGTGGTGAACATTTCAAATCCGGTGCGAAGAAATCCATTTGTCCAGATCGTCCCTTCAGAACCCATCACTTCGTCTCTTAAATCAAGGCCGCCGCGGAATGTCCAGCTAACTTCAAACTGGCCAATTGCTCCGTTCTCATATTTCACAAGCCCAATTGCGTGATCTTCAGCTTCAATCGGCTTTACCTGTGTGTCGGCCCAGCACATTACCTCAATCGGTTTGATATCTTTCCCGATGTAGGTACGTGTAATTTCCACACAATGGCAGCCCAGATCAAGAATGCATCCCCCGCCGGCCTGTTCCATGTCCCAGAACCATTCACTATGAGGCCCCGGGTGAGTTTCGCGCGATTTTGCCCAAAGGATTCGTCCCAAAGCGCCGTTCTTTACACTTTCATGCGCCTTGATAAACTTTGGCGTGTATACAAGATCTTCGAGGTATCCGTTAAAGATACCAGCCTCTTCAACCGCGTCCAGCATGCGCTTTGCCTCTGTTGCATTCCTCCCTAAAGGCTTGGTAGTCATCACTGATTTTTTATGTTTGCAGCAAAGCATGACAGCAGCTTCATGCAGATTATTTGGAAGCGAAATGCAAACAACATCAACCTCCGTGCGTTTAATCGCGTCCTCGAGCGATGTGGTTGAATATTGAACCGAATAGTCCATCGCAAACTTTCTGGCGCTTTCCTCCCTACGCGAATACACCGACACGATTTTATCCCTGCTTCTATAGCCTTGCAATGAATCGGCGTAAAAACGGCCGATGAATCCTGTTCCAAGCATCGCGATGTTCATAGGGACACGAAGTTATTTGCTACTAAATAAGATATTAACCAATCGTTAAAAGAATCCAGCGCAGGCTGATTCTACCAGATCTGTCAGCGATTTGCCATTGATCCGTTCTTTTCCTTAAAGAAGATCAGAAAGTAAATAAGAACCGCGCCGGCGATGGCGGCGGGAACAAGCCAGATATTTGTCCACGCCCGTTCGTTCACGGTCGTGTAGTGATCAGTCACGAAACCTGATACCAACGTACCGATCACCATGCCCAGCCCGTAGGTTGCAAAAGTGAAAAGACCCTGGGCAGCATTTTTAATCTGAGGTCCGGCCTTCTTCTCGGTATACATGTATCCGGTGACGAAAAAGAAATCATAACAGATTCCATGTAGAATAATCCCGCCATACAACATCCATAATTGCTCATCGACATTACCGTAAGCAAAAAGTATATATCTTCCAATCCATGCGAGCATACCGATGAAGATCATATTCTTTACCCCAATGCGGTTGAACAGGAATGGAATCGCCAGAATGAAAATAGCCTCCGAGAATTGTCCAAGTGTCATCTTGCCCGCTGCATTTTCCATTCCGACATCGTTCAGAAAAACGTTAGCAAAACCGTAATAGAACGAAAGTGGGATGCACACAAGAATTGCTGCGATGAAAAACACGAGGTAAGGCTTGTCTTTAAATAGAACAAATGCTTGTGTTCCGAGTGTTTTAGATGCCGACTCGGATGTTCCTTTTGGTGGTGTGTTCGGCAGGAAAAACGAAAACAATCCTAATACGAGGGACGCGATCGCAGCCATGTGAAACGTAAACGGCAGCTGGCCACTCTTTTCAACTTCCATTGTTCCGATCATGAGACCGGCGACAATCCACCCGATGGTTCCGAACACGCGAATCCATGGAAATTGCTTGCCTGGATCGTTCATCTGTTGAAACGCAATGCTGTTCGACAGTGCAATGGTTGGCATGTACAGCAAGGAATAACCCAGCACCACCCAATAGAAGATTGTATTATCACTGATGGTTGTTGCAAAGTATAACAACACGGCGCCAACGATATGTAACACGGCCATGATCCGTTGGGCAGCGAAGTATTTGTCCGCCACCATGCCGACAAAAAATGGCGACACCATCGTAGCGATGGCTAACGCGCTGTAAGCTGCACCGATCTGCACACCTGAAGATTCGAGATGAACTGTCATGTATGTTCCAAGTGTCACGTACCAGGCTCCCCAGATAAAGTACTGGAGCAGCATCATCAGCGAAAGTTTAATAATGTTATTCGGATTCATGGTTTAACGATTTCAAATGAAAGTTAATATTATATCGGAGCGTCTCACAAGCCGATAAAAAATTAATTCAACTTTGACGCTGCATCAATGACTTACAATATGTCTGAAGTAGCATCAGCTTTTCCCGGGATGCACTTAGTTCCTCAAGATGTTTGAATCCTCCCTTGAAAAAATGATTGATCTTCTTTTCAGTAATAGCGCCAATATCAGCGCGACCATAAATGTCTTTGATCGCCTGGATTTTTTTTGATTTTGAAAAGCTTTTCAGTGCAAGCCAGGAATGCAGCGCCTTCCTGTCTTTTCCTTTCGCGCGTTCCAGCGCCTTTATCAACAGAAATGTCTTTTTATTTGCAAGGATGTCGCCGCCAACCTGCTTACCAAATTTTTTAGGGTCGGCATAAGCGTCAAGCAGATCATCAGCAAGCTGGAATCCTATTCCAATCTTTGTTCCAAAATTCCGTAACGCATTCCTGTCTGCGACAGATGCACCTGCTAACATTGCGCCGAACTCAAGGCTGAAACCTAGCAGCACCGCTGTCTTCAATCGGATCATGTTTATGTATTCGGCTTCCGTGACATTACGCCTGCCTTCAAACTCCATATCCCATTGCTGTCCTTCACAAACTTCCGCAGCGCACTTGTTAAACGTTCTCAGAATATCAGGTAATTGATCTCCTAGCGGAATCAACATGTCATAAACCTTAACAAGCATCACATCTCCCGCAAGGATGGCGGTGTTCACGTTCCATTTTTCATGCACTGTTTGTTTTCCTCTTCGCAAAGGTGCATTGTCCATGATATCATCGTGCATCAAGGTGAAGTTATGGAATGCTTCAACGGCAGCTGCGTACGGCACTACACGTTTATAATCGTTCTTATACAACGAATACGCTAACAGCGTTAGCATCGGGCGGAGGCGCTTTCCCCCAAGCCCCATCAGGTACCTGATCGGCTCATACAGGGATGTAGGCTCACGTCCAAATTTTTGTTTTTTGATTTCAGATTCCAGCATTCGCTGGAGTGCATTCAGCTGAGGAGGCATGTAAAATTTGTCGGTATCTGTTAATCTTCTTCCCAGTACAGGTTTCTTTTTTCGACGTGCTTTTCGACAAATTTATCGGCAAAGACCAGGTCGATGAGCCGTTTATCGATATCGGTTTTCTTTACGCGCACCTGAATTCTATCGCCCAGCGTATACATTTTCTTACTCTTGCGGCCAACAATGCGATATCGTTTTTCATCGAATTCATAATAGTCATCATTCATGTCGGACATGCGAATCATTCCTTCGCATTTCGTCTCAACGATCTCAACATATATCCCCCACTCGGTGACGCCAGAGATCAATCCCTCATAGTTTTTGTTCTCCGCATTCGCCATGTACTCAACCTGCTTGTACTTGATCGAAGCACGTTCTGCATCTGCAGCTCGCTTCTCCCTTTCAGATGAATGGACGCACCTTTCTTCGTACTCAGGTTTGTTCGCTGGCTTTCCTTCATCAAGATAATGTTGCAGCAATCGATGCACCATCATATCCGGATAGCGTCGAATTGGCGAGGTGAAATGTGTGTAATGTTTAAACGCTAAACCGAAATGTCCTTTCACATCTGTGGAGTACTTTGCTTTTGCCATGGTACGGATTGCGAGCTGTTCAAGAACATTTTGCTCGGGTTTTCCTTCGATCTCTTCCATCAGCTTGTTTAATGACTGACTGATCGATTGCTCCTCAACATTCATCTTGTGACCAAACTGTTTTGCAAACACGGCAAAATCCTTCACCTTATCGGGATCCGGGAAATCGTGTATCCTGTAAACAAATGTGTTTTTCTCCTTCCCTTTACGATACTCATAAACAAAAGTCGCCACTTGTTTGTTTGCCAGTAGCATGAATTCCTCAATAAGTTTATGCGCATCCTTGCGAACTTTCGGAATCACTGCCAGCGGCTTTCCCTTCTCATCGAGTTTAAATTTTACTTCTGTGGTTTCGAAGTTGACGGCACCCTTTGAAAACCTTTCCTTCCGGAGTTTTTTTGCCAGCGTGTTGAGAATAATCAGTTCTTCCGCATAATCTCCTTTTCCAGTCTCCAGCACTTCCTGCGCTTCTTCGTAAGTAAATCTTCTGTCGGAGTGGATGATTGTCCGGCCAAACCACTCATCGACAACCTTTCCTTTGTCTGTCATTTCAAACACGGCGGCGAAAGTCAGCTTGTCCTCATTGGGTCGCAACGAACACAATCCATTCGACAGTCTTTCAGGTAGCATGGGGATCGTACGATCCACAAGATATACAGAAGTCGCCCGATCAAATGCTTCCTTATCAAGCGCAGAATTCACCGTGACATATTGCGTAACATCCGCGATGTGAACACCGATCTCATAATTTCCATTATCAAGTTTACGAAATGACAGAGCATCATCGAAATCTTTCGCGTCAGCCGGGTCTATCGTAAAAGTGGTTATCGTACGGAAGTCACGGCGTTTTTTTATTTCCTCAGTCGTGATACCCTCGTCGATTTTCTGCGATTCTTTCTCGACAACCTCTGAAAATCTGAATGGTAGATCAAATTCCGCCATGATCGAATGTATCTCCGCCTCATTCTCGCCTGCTTTACCTAAAACCTCAACAACCTTTGCTTCTGCCTTGCGATCATTGGTCGCCCAGCTTGTCACTTCAACAATTACCTTATCCCCGTTAACAGCGCCATTCAACTTATCAGGAAATACGAAAAAATCCTGATGGATCTTTCGCGCGTCGGCGACGACAAACGCAAAATTTTTCGACACTTCGATTTTACCGACAAAGCGGTTTCTGTTGCGTTTAACAACTTCAGTCACTCGTCCTTCAGGATGTTGGCCGTGTCGAGTGGAAAATACCTTTACTTTTACGGTATCGCCGTCGACGGCAGAAGCCAGATCGCTCGCCTTGATATAAATATCCAGTTCTCCGCCTGTGTTTACGTAAGCGAACCGGGAACTCACGTGATCAACAACACCTTGCACTTCCTCTTCGCTGCGGCCTGTTGTAAAAGTTCCGTTCGGTAATTCTTTAACCTTTCCGGCGTCAACCAATTCATCGAGATACTGGCCCGCCTTCTTGATATCCTCTTTTTTCTTTAAGCCTAACTTTTTTATGAGCTGCTTTAGGCTCAATGCTTTTCCTTTCGGATCATCGAGAAGAGAAAGGATATTAGATCGAACCTCGGAGGTATGACTCTTATCCTTTTTTTGTTTCTTCTTCGTGCGAACTTCCTTCTTATTTTTTTTGCTCATGTGTCGTTTCAGACTGTTATGACGTGTTGATGGGAGACGAGGGGATAACCTTTCAGCTTCAAAAATAATTGTGCCAGTACAACTACATCTCTAAGGCAGTATTCACCAATTTTATCGAGGGCGTTTTCGCGATAGTAAACTTCATTTACCTGGCTGCCATCCATGTCACCTTTGCTGGATGCGATACCGAAGATTGCGGCCAGCAAATCGAGGGATGTGTAATGCTTATAGTCTCCAAACTTCCATAATTCCATTGTATCAAGGTGTTGAATCTCCCAACCTTTTTTCCCTGACAGATTCAATGCAGAAGGAAGCGGAATACTATTGATGAGCATCCGGCGACACAAGTACGGGAAGTCGAATTCTTTTCCGTTGTGCGCACACAACCGGAGCGTGGAAGAATCAATGCGGTCCAACATGGATTTGAAATCTTCGAGCAATTGTTTTTCATCATGCCCGGTGTAGACCTTGGTTCGGAGCCCAAGTTCACCTGAGTCGTGATCATAAAATTTGCCGACGGCGATGCAGACTATCTTCCCAAACTCGGCGTAGATGCCGGCGCGTTCATGAAACAATGCCTCGTCAGTAAGCCCGCTGTCGCGTCTCAGATAGGATGCCTTGCGTGCCCAAAGTTCCTTCATTCGTTCGTCAAGTGAAGGATAATCGTTGGTGGAAGCTACGGTCTCTATGTCGATGAAAAGAATGTCGCGGAATTCTGGGATCATTGTAAATAACCTAAAAGTACGCGATTGTTCTGATTGCATGCAATTATTAATGGTACAATCATTGGTTGATTCCCAGGGCATGAGGATAATCCTTATGTTCTATCGGTCATTCGCCTGGATTCCCCCAACCTCAACCTTTGTTGGATGTTTAACAATCTACTTTGGCGGACGGTAATCCTGGCCAGATTACTCTTTTGTTACTCATTATCAAACTGATCATTATTGCTTTAATCGCGGCGTGACTCTTAAATCACGCGCCTGATTTGTGCTTCTCGATGAGCCCTTCTCCGTAATTATGCCTGTGTATGTTGAAAAATTGTTAGACCTGATCAAGGAGGAGAAAAGGATCAAGGGAATTTTGATCAGCGATCATCTTTACAGACAGGTGATGGAAGTAGCTGACCGAATGTACGTGTTAGCAAATGGGCAGACATACCTTGTGACTGATAATAGACATCTTGAAAAATACCTTCCTCACTATGAATGAAGAACGCCTTCCATCTCCAACTCCTTGATAAAAGAAATGTTGTCTTCGCAAATAGTATCGGGAACGAAAACAAAACGTTTATCGAAAATCTGGCGACCGATATAGTAGCTGACCCAGTATTCGTTGTTCAAATGAAAAACGTTGGCATCGATTGGCTCTACTAAGGCAGTACTTTTCGGTGGTACAGTTTCCAGGAAATGTCTGAGTGTGGATGTCTTCTGTTTCTCACCATTTTTTTCTCCGTAACCTGTGCTCGCCACCAGTGTATTTTCAATCGGAAAGTCATTGTTATTGATCAGGTAAACTTTCCACTCTTCGCTTCCTTCGATCGACTTCGCCCTCGCAACAGCCAGCGTTACGTTTTTTACCTCAGGTATATCAATATCCTTAATCATATCCACTCTAACTTAAATTGTTCTTTTATTTTCTCCTTCAGTATAGCCTTCACATTTCCGATATCTTCCGTTCGCCCAATTTCTTTTTCAAGCGATGTCACGGCCTTATCATCAATACCACACGGGACGATGTAATCGAAATACCGTACGTCGGTATTCACATTAAAAGCAAATCCATGCATCGTTACCCATCGACTGGTTTTTACACCTAACGCACAAATTTTTCGTGCCAGCCTTTCATTCTCCGCGTCAATCCAAACTCCTGTCAAACCGGAAATTCGTCCGGCATGTAGACCGTATTCGGCCAACGTTTGAATCACTGCTTCTTCCAGCAGGCGCATGTATTTGTGTATATCTGTGAAAAAATTTTCCAGATCAAAGATCGGATAGCCAACAATTTGCCCGGGGCCGTGATACGTGATATCGCCACCGCGGTTGATGCGATAATACCTTGCCTGAATAGATTCAAGCTCATCGTCCTTTACAAGAAGATTCGCTTCTTTCCCGCTTTTGCCGAGCGTAAAAACATGGGGATGTTCACAAAATAGCAACCGGTTGTTTGTCGGTTGCTGTTCGTCGGCGGACCTTGATCGATTTTCTGTCTTAACTGAAATTGTTTCCTGGAAAAGCTTCGTTTGATAATCCCACGCTTGCTGATAATCAATCAGACCAAGATCGGTAAAAGACGCTTTTCGGTTTTGAACAGAATTCAAGTGAAGGGTTTAACTATCGGTACAACAAACAAACGCAAAAGTTGGTTTACTTAAGCTTGTCGAGCTCCGATTTTAATAACGTTATCGAATCGATTGGATCCGGTTCTACACCATTTTCCTTAGCGAGGTAATACGAGATCCAGTCGGTTAGATGTATCAGATAATAATACTGTTCAAGAAGCGATGCACCTTCGCCGATCACGTCGATAATGGGATTCGATTTTTTCTCGAAAATATCGCGACAGATTTCCATACGTTTTTCTACGCGTTCGTGATCATGATCGGAGTAGAGATAGATAACCTGCAACATCGGCATCAGTTGTTCGGGGAATCGCCAACCAACAAGCTCATTGTGGTTCATCTCCGGAAATGTATTGATGTGTGCAATATTCTTTGCGTTCTCATTCAACTGCTGTTGGAACCTCAGTGCCATTGCGTAAAGCCGGTTATCGCAGTATATGACCGGGAGCTTTCCTTTTAACTTCTTGGCAATGAGTTCTGCTTCCGATTGAATGCCTTTCTCGCCACGATCAAGATATTCAATGGCATTTTCAGTCTCTTTGATAAAGGCAGCGCCAATTAAATTGGTGTGATAAAGCAACGACATCAGCGATACCATGTTGTATCCAAGCATCGCGCGCGGACTATCAGAGCCACCAGGCAGCTGAATGTAAAACAGGTTGTACTCTCTCGCGATTTCCAGGAGTTTCCCTCCGGATGAAATGACGATACAATGCGCGCGTTTTAATAACGCTTTGTTTAATGCAGCAACAGTCTCTTCCGTGTTTCCACTATAGGAGCTGGCTACGAACAGCGTATGTGGACTAACGAACTGCGGAAGATTATAACTCTTACAAATAGTGATAGGAATCGGAATTCTTCCAAACGTCAACGAGTCAACCAGGTTGGCACCAATGCCAGAGCCGCCCATGCCGGCAATCACAACGTTCCTGATATCACTACCAGGACGAACAAGATCAAGTGACTGACCGATCTTCAGGGCATCAGCAAGCTGACGCGTGAAACCCTCAATGTATTTTTTCGTCGTTGACATAGTTTGTATATTCCAACATCAAAGTTAGGACATTTGCATGAGCGATAAAATCAAAACCGGAACCAAAGGTGAAAATCTTGCTGCTGATTACCTGATCGATAAAGGTTTTGAGATTGTTGTGAGAAACTACCGTTTTCGCAAGACCGAAATTGACCTGATCATCCAACGCGAGGACTGGCTGATCTTTGTGGAGGTGAAAACGCGATCATCATCCGCATTCGGAGAACCAGAGGATTTTGTTGACGATTATAAGGTTCGCAACATTTATGAAGCTGCTGAAGAATACATTTTCTCCAATGACTGGCGCGGACACATTCGCTTTGATATCGTTTCAGTAAAGCTGGGAGAGACGCCCGAGATCCTGCATCTTGAGGATGCTATTAACTAGTCATGACAGACTATCTTCCCAACCTGTTATTCCGGTATACTTCTTTTCCTTTATCGTTCCATTCAGCTTTCACGTAAGGTGAAGCCTCTTTGTCGAATGGCTCCTTTGGATAGGTGAGAATTTTCTTTCGCTTGTTGTTAGGGTAATACTCAACCCAATCTCCTACCTTTTGGTCCCATTTATATTCGCCCATCACCGCGATCTGACCGTTTTCGTAGAAGCGGTAATAATATCCGTCCTTTTCTCCGTATTCAATCGGGATAATTTCTTTCATTTTTTTTCGCTCATGCGGATCGTAATAGCTTACCTGCGACTCTTTCGGCCATCCCCTGAAGTAACGCTCTTTATTAAGTAACACGCTGTCTTTGGCGTTATAACTCATCCAACGACCGTGACGTGTTCCTTTGAAAAATATTCCTTTCTCGACAACAACCTGTCCCTGACGTTTTTCATACGGCCCATGGAGCAACACACCTTTTGACGCATCGAAGGTTGACGTCTTCCTGATTTCTTTTCTGGTGAAGTCGTACCAGTAAATATCACGGACAAACGTTGAAGGCAGTTGTGGTCGTTTCAGGTAGTGAAAGATCTCGTATGTGACGCGGTTGCCATAGCCTTTGCGTGTGAAACCTTTTTTTGTCTTAAGACCATAAAAAACGCGCTTCTTGACTTTCTTTTTTTTCTTTCCCGTTTCCTCCTCGTCCTTCTCTTCTTCAAACTCGAGGGTTGCAGGCGTATCGATCGTAAATCGCTTCTCCTGCTCGGTTTCCTGCTGCTGTTGTTCTTCCTGCGCGAACACTCGCATTTGCACCATCGCAAAAACCAGAAGAAGAAATGTGATCCGAAGCATGCTGAAATATCCGTTAAACGAATGTATTTCAAAAATAGTGTAAAACCCGTAGCAAAAAACAAAAGCCGCTCGATGAGCGGCTCTGCAAATTATTTTGTGAACAGATCTATACTTCGTTTGATAAAGTTGGTCAGCTCCGCGCCTGTAAGCATATTCTGTGACAGAAGTGCAAGGTCAAAAACCTGCTTGGCAAGCCGGGATTTTTCCTCATCGTTTTCCTGGCGAACTAACTTCTGGACAAGCGGGTGATTTCCGTTGATGGCAACATTGTACTGATCAGGCATCGGGCCCATAAATCCATATCCGCCGCCCATCTTTGCCATGTCTTTCATTCTGCGCATGAACTCGCTCATGGTGATCACCACCGGAAGATCAGACGGTGACATTGACTCGACGGCTACGGTCATGTTCTTGTTGTTGATAGCGCCTTCGAAAATTGTCTTTACTTTTTCCTGCTCTTCGCTGCTCAGTACGCTCTCAACCTTTTCGTCTTTATCGATCAGTTTGTCTGCCGTTTCGCTGTCCACACGTTTGATGCTTGTTTTCTCGAGCTTCTGCTCAAGCGTATTGATAAAATGACTGTCGAGAACACCATCGAGCAACAATACATCGTACGCTTTGCTTTTAGCTGACTGGATGAAACTATCCTGTTTTCCTTTGTCAGAGGCGTAGATGTAAACCAGATTCTTATCCTTGTCAGTCTGGTTTGTTTTCGCTTTTTCTTTATATTCCTCTAAAGTGAAATACTCGTTGTCAACGTTTTTCAGAAGTGCGAAATCTTTAGCCCGATCGTAAAACTTTTCATCGCTGATGATACCGTACTTTACGAAAATATTAATGTCATCCCACTTCTTCTCGAAATCCTTCCTGTCCTTCTTGTAAAGATCCTGCAGCTTATCAGCCACTTTTTTAGTAATGTGCTGACTGATTTTCTTGACGTTCGAATCAGACTGCAAATAACTTCTCGAAACGTTGAGAGGAATATCCGGTGAATCGAGAACACCGTGCAACAGCATGAGAAAATCCGGCACGACATCTTTTACCTCGTCGGTGATGAACACCTGGCGTGAGTAAAGTTGAATCTTATTTTTACTGATCTCGAAGTCATTTTTAACCTTCGGAAAATAAAGAATTCCCGTAAGGTTAAAAGGGTAGTCGACATTCAGGTGGATCCAGAAAAGAGGATCTTCTGAGAACGGATAAAGCTCCTTATAGAACTTCAAGTAATCTTCGTCTTTTAATTCATTTGGTGATTTTGTCCAGAGCGGCGCTGGATTGTTGATGATCCTGTCAGTAGTAATTGTCTTATGCTGAGGTTTGCCATCTTTGTCTACCCCATCTTCAACGCTCTCCTGCTTTGTTCCAAACTTGATTTCAACCGGAAGGAATTTGCAATACTTCTCAAGGATTCCTTTTAATTTCCATTCGTCAAGAAATTCTTCAGCGTCTTTGTTGATGTAAAGAATAACATCCGTTCCGCGAGTGGCCTTGCTGGTAGTCGACAGCTCAAACTCAGTGGAGCCATCGCAAACCCATAGAGCAGCCTCCTGCTCGGTAGATTTATAGGAGCGGGAGATGATCTCAACTTTATCTGCAACCATAAATGCAGAGTAAAAGCCAAGACCGAACTTGCCGATGATATCTTTTCCATCGGCCTTGTCTTTAAATTTTTCAACGAATTCAGCGGCCCCTGAAAATGCAATCTGGTTGATATATTTCTTTACTTCTTCAGGCGTCATGCCGATACCTTTATCGGATACGGTAATGGTTTTTTTGTCCTTATCGAAGCTTACGTCAATTCTAAGGTCGCCCAAGTCGCCATTGAACTCACCAAGAGACGAAAGTTTCTTAAGTTTTTGTGTCGCGTCAACTGCATTTGAAACAAGTTCACGTAAGAATATCTCATGGTCAGAGTAAAGAAATTTTTTGATGATCGGGAAAATATTCTCGGTATGAATCGAGATCGTACCTTTTTCTTGTGTAGTTGCCATAGTGTTAATACAAGGATTTTAGTCAGGACGCTCGTGTCAAAAGTTATTCCAGTTGATGAAATCTGTCAGGTTGACAGGAAAATCGTAATGAAGATGAAATTTCTAGCGGCTTTTGTATAAATTTGACGAAAGAAACCACCATGAAAAATCCTCTCTTAGTTGCGTCAATAGCTGGGCTAAGCCTATTTATTGCGTGCCAGGATAGCGAGCCTATTGTATCTGGCAACCATCTTGACTTACCAGAAATTCCTTACCAATATCCAAGCGGCGATCACTTGCCGACGCTTGGCCGTGTGCTTTTCTATGATCGGCAGCTTTCAATTAATAATTCGGTTTCCTGTGCGTCGTGTCATAAGCAACAGCTTGCTTTTTCCGATAATGTACCATTAAGCCGTGGTTTTGAAAGCAGACTTACCCTTCGTAACTCGATGCCGATCCAGAATGTTGAAAATACATTGTTGTTCTGGGATGGCCGGGAACATATGCTTCCATCGATGGTCATGCGCCCGATTGTAAATCACGTTGAGATGGGGATCCCTGGTTTGGATGTTCTTTCCGAAAAACTATCATCGCTTGACTATTACAATCCATTGTTTAATAACGCTTTTGGCGATGAAAGAATCTCAAGCGAGCGAGTCTCCGTGGCCCTTGCAAGTTTTCTCTCGAGCATTCAGTCGAGACAAACAAAATTCGACAAAGTAATGGAGGGCCAGTCAAAGTTCAGTGCGTTGGAAACGCAGGGACTGCAGTTGTTCATCGAAAAATATGATTGCAATGGTTGTCACCAAGTTCAGGATCCGCATGGTTATTTGAGTGCAGGAACATTTTCAAACATCGGATTGGATGCAACCTATGCCGACAACGGATTAGGTGAACTGACCGGACGTGATTTTGATGCAGGCAAATTTAAAATTCCGTCTCTTAGAAATGTTGCGATTACGGGCCCATACATGCACGATGGGAGGTTTCAGACACTTGAGGAGGTGATTGACCACTATAGCGGCGGCGTTCAGAACCATCCAAATCTAGACTTCAGATTAATGAAAGAAAATTCACCTGTTGCGTTTAACATCTCAGATACCGAAAAGAAAGCGATTGTGGCATTTCTCAACTCGCTCACCGACTACAATATGATCACAGACCCACGGTTTTCAAACCCGTTTAAAACAAACTAAAATGTTTAAAAAACTCTTCGTCGTAAGTCTCCTTACGACAATCGCGACCTGCGCAGTCGGTCAGGATACGACATTCGATAAGTCACACTTTGTAGGCGTACAGGCAAACCAGCTTTTTAAACAGCTTTTTAATTTGAGTAACGCGCCCGTAGCTTCAAATCCATATCTGTTTAATTATTCGTTCAATTCAGCTGGTGGTGCAGGGCTAAACGTTGGGTTCGGTTATGAGTTTGAAGAATTTAAAACCGGCGACCCTATTAACCAACGGGAAACGGACCTGAACAATTTTTTTTTCCGGATAGGACCAGAGAAAAAGCATTTGATTGGACACCGATGGATGCTGAGCGCTGGCTTTGATGTACTTTACCAGCGGGAGTCCAATATTACAACGAACAGCTCCGACACTGAGAATTTCAAGACATGGGTTCAGACGGATAACATAGTTAAAACGTGGGGATTTGGGCCACGGTTTTCCTTGTTATTTTCCATTACCAAAACGATTGTCGTAGGTACGGAACTAACCTATTATTTTAAAAAATCGAAAAATGAAAGTAGGTTGGAATCAAGCACTACATCGCGCGAGTTCAACGAGAGCGGGCAACTCGTGTTTGTGACGCGAACAGAGGAAGACGAAACCGACAATACAACGAAGCAATTACAGTTTGAAAGCCCCGCGGTCTTATTCTTGTTTATGCGGTTGTACTAACGAAGCCGGTCAGAGTCGCGAACGATCTTTTCATCGCGGCGGATGAAACGGTTTGCAAGCAGATTACAAAGAACCGCGACTCCCGGCAGCCACATTCCCAAGCCATAACCACCGGCCTCAAAAGTCTTCACCATCTGATTTGAAAAAATAACCGCGCACAAAATCATCCCGGCCATGAACAGCGAGTTTAAGGCGCCGAGCTTCATTTGTAAAATGCGATTCTTATATTTTCCGATCTCCATGACAGCAAGGGTAAGCGCTGCAATCGCAAATATGCCCGTTAACGAATATGGAAAGTATTGAGTGTTATTAACATTGTTCTGTATAACGCTGTAATACAATGGAAAAAGCTGGTGCGACTGCCCGATAGGATCGTTATAAATCCATACGGGAAAAAATATTGAACTTGCCAGACAGAGAATAGCGATCACCAGAAATAGAGTTTGAATCCTTTGCCACATATGATTGTTGATTTAACTTGCCGCGCTAATTGTGGGGCAAAACTAACCGGAATTAATTATTTGAGAAAGGTACCGACGATTTCCTCCATAAATCTTATACCCGCTTTATGAGAACTGCTTACGTTATTGACGTTGTAAGAACGCCAATCGGAAAATATGCTGGCACGCTTGCTACCGTCCGTCCTGACGATCTGGCTGCACATGTAATCAAAGAATTGATGGCTCGAAATCCGGCAATCGCTCCAGAGTTATTAGAAGACGTCGTTTTTGGTGCGGCCAATCAGGCTGGTGAAGACAACCGAAATGTCGCACGCATGGCTTTGTTGTTGGCTGGTTTGCCGTCCTCGATTGGGGGCGTTACTGTCAACCGGCTATGCGCGTCCGGCTTGCAGGCGATAATGGACGCATCGCGCGGAATTATGAACGGAGATGGAGTGGCATACATAGCAGGTGGTGTTGAAAGCATGAGCCGGGCACCATTTGTCATGGCGAAATCTGAAGAAGCTTATGCTCGAAAACCGGAAGTTTATGACACAACGCTGGGCTGGCGTTTTGTAAACAAAAAACTCGCAAAACTTTACCACCCGTTTTCAATGGGCGAAACTGCTGAAAATGTAGCAGAGAAATGGAGCGTGACTCGCGCAGAACAGGATGAATTCGCATTCAATTCACAGTCGAAATACAAGACTGCATTTGAATCCGGAAAGTTCGCTGATGAGATTGTTTCGATCAAGGTCGATAAAGGTAGAAATGAAACGATTGTTTTTGATCGCGACGAACAACCACGGGAGACGACGCGCGAAAAATTAGCAACACTGAAACCAGCCTTCCGGGAAGGGGGCTCTGTGACTGCTGGAAATTCATCGGGCATCAATGATGGGGCCGCGGCTTCGTTACTTGTGAGTGAAGAAACCGTAGTGAAGTATAACCTCAAGCCATTGGCGCGTGTAATGGGGATGGCCATTGCCGGGGTAGATCCTGCTTACATGG
>Ga0196965_1000604_pt1 | contig 18493 bp, 15 predicted proteins | sample S1_20metaG_FD_148668 | JGI IMG/M metagenome (GOLD analysis project Ga0196965, IMG submission 148668) | Soil microbial communities from Anza Borrego desert, Southern California, United States - S1_20 | ecosystem: Environmental > Terrestrial > Soil > Desert | place: USA: California | collected... | reverse complement strand
CCTGCCCGAGCCGCATACCGACTACATCTTCTCGGTGATCGGCGAGGAGTTCGGGATCATCGCCTGCCTCGCCATCGCCGTCATCTACCTGGTGATCGTGGCGCGGGTGCTGATCCGGCTGCTTCATGAAGAGGACAAGTTCGTCGTCCTCGCCGCCGCCGGCCTGGTCTGCCAGTTCGGGCTTCAGGCGTTGATCAACATGGCCGTCAACGTCCAGATCGCCCCCTCCAAGGGCATGACCCTGCCGTTCATCTCCTATGGCGGGTCGTCGATGGTGGCCCTGTCGGTCGGAATGGGGCTGCTGCTCGCCTTCACGAGGCGCAATCCGTATCTGCACCGCTCGCCTTATGTCGTGAAATGGAGCGGGCGATGATGATAGCCGTCATCCCGGCGACAGCCGGGACCTTCCAACGAGAAGTCACCGCGGGTCTCGCCGAGGCCCCGGCTTCCGGCGGGCTGACCGAATCATGCTGAGCCGGCACTACGTCCTCGCCGCGGGCGGAACCGGGGGGCATATGATCCCGGCCCACGCGCTCGCCGACGAACTTATGCGTCGAGGCCATCGCGTCGCGCTCGTCACCGACGACCGCGGCGCGCGCATTCCCGGCCTTTTCGAGGGCGTTCCGGTCCATATACTGCCCGCCGGACGCCTCGGCGGCGGGCCGGTCGGCTGGATCAGGGCGATCGGCAAGATCTTCACCGGCCGCGCCATGGCGTCGCGGCTCTACGAGACGTTCGAGCCGTCGGCGGTGATCGGCTTCGGCGGCTACCCGGCGCTGCCGGCGCTGATGGCGGCGCAGCGCGACCGGATCCCGACCCTGATCCACGAGCAGAATGCGGTGCTCGGCCGGGTCAACCGGATCCTCGCCGGCCGGGTTGACGCGATCGCCACCGCCTATCCCAACGTCCAGCGGCTCGCCAGGAGCCGGGAAGCCAAGACCCATCTCGTCGGCAATCCGGTTCGCGACGAGGTGCTGGCGCTTCGCGACCAGCCCTATCCCGAACTGACCGACGAAGGCGTGTTCCGGCTCCTGGTCACCGGCGGAAGCCAGGGCGCGACCATTCTCTCCCAGGTGGTGCCGGAGGGGCTCGGCCTGCTGCCCGAGCATTTCCGCCGGCGGCTGCAGGTCACCCAGCAATGCCGGGCCGAGGATATCGAGAGCGTCCGGGCCCGCTACGCGGCGCTCGGGATCGCCGCCGAGCTCGCCACCTACATTCCCGACATGCCGGACAAGCTCGCCTGGACTCACCTCGTCATCGCCCGCGCCGGCGCATCGACCATCGCCGAGCTGACCGTGGCGGGCCGCCCCGCCATCCTCATCCCTTTGCCCTCGGCCACGGACGACCACCAGACCGCCAATGCCCGCGAAATGGCCAAAGCGGGCGGGGCGCGGACGATCGCGCAGCGCAACTTCACGCCGGTCGAGCTCGCCAAGCAGATGCAGAAACTGGGCCTCGAGCCGGCCGCGCTCGCCAATGCGGCGGCGCGCGCCTGGGCGGTCGGCCGGCCGCAGGCGGCGAGCGACCTCGCCGACCTGGTCGAGATGACCGGCCGCGACCTTGGCGCCGACGCCATTCCGGCCGAGGAGATGATCCTCACCCCGATCCCAAGCGGGGCCTATGCCTGATGGCCGGGCGGGGGATGAGAGGCGTCGCCAAGGACATCGGCACCATCCATTTCGTCGGCATCGGCGGGATCGGAATGTCGGGCATAGCCGAGGTGATGCATATCCTCGGCTACAAGGTGCAGGGCTCCGACGTCGCCGAGGGCTATGTCGTCGAGGGGCTCCGCAAGGCCGGGATCCCGGTCAAGGTCGGCCATCATCCCGACAATCTCGGCGACGCGGCGGTGGTGGTGATCTCGACCGCGATCAAGAAGGACAATCCCGAGCTGGTCTGCGCCTATGAGCGCCGGATCCCGGTTGTCCGGCGGGCGGAGATGCTGGCCGAGCTGATGCGGCTGAAATCGCCCGTCGCCGTGGCCGGCACGCACGGCAAGACGACGACGACCTCGATGATCGCGGCCATGCTCGACGCCGGCGGGATCGACCCCACCGTGATCAACGGCGGGATCATCAATGCCTACGGCTCCAATGCCCGGCTCGGTACGTCCGACTGGATGGTGGTCGAGGCCGACGAGAGCGACGGCAGCTTCCTGAGGCTGGACGGGACCCTCGCCGTGGTCACCAACATCGATCCCGAGCATCTCGACCATTACGGCTCGTTCGAGAAGGTCAAGGACGCCTTCGTCGAGTTCGTCGAGAACGTTCCTTTCTACGGCGCGGCCCTGCTCTGCGTCGACCATCCCGAGGTGCAGACGATCATCCCGCGGCTTCGCGACCGGCGCGTGGTGACCTACGGCTTCGCCGCGCTCGCCGACGTGCGCGGTGAGAATGTGCGGCCGGTGGCGGGCGGCAATCTGTTCGACGTCTCGCTTCGCGACCGCTCCGGCGACGTCGCCACCATCGCCGACATCGAGCTGCCCATGCCGGGGCGCCACAACGTCCAGAACGCTCTGGCCGCGGTCGGAGTCGCCGCCGAGCTCGGAATCCCGCACGCGACGATCGCCAGGGGTTTCGAGAAGTTCGGCGGGGTCAAGAGGCGATTCACCAGGGTCGGCGAGATCGGGGGCGCGACCATCATCGACGATTACGGCCACCACCCGACCGAGATCCGGGCGGTGCTTTCGGCCGCGCGCGAAGGCGCCCATGGGCGGGTGATCGCGGTCGTCCAGCCGCACCGTTTCACTCGACTGCGCGACCTGATGGAGGAGTTCCAGGGGGCGTTCAACGACGCCGACATCGTCTACGTGGCCCCGGTCTATCCGGCGGGCGAGGAGCCGATCGAAGGGGTCGATTCCGAGGCTCTGGCGGAAGGGCTGAAGCAGCGCGGCCACCGCGCCGTAAAGGCGGTGGCCGATCTCGACGATCTCTGCCTCAGCCTCCGCGATATCGCCGCCGAGGGCGACATGGTCATCTGCCTCGGCGCCGGCGACATCACGAAGTGGGCGGCGGGCCTCGCCGACGGAATCGCCTGCGCGAGGCGGGCGAAATGAGCGGCCCGGGAGCCCAAGGTCCGTTCGTGTCGAGCGAAGTCGAGACACCCCGCCGAGCGGAGCCGAGGCAAGAGGTCTCGGCTCCGCTCGGCGGGGCCCCTCGACTTCGCTCGGGGCGAACGGAGATACCGGGTCTAGCCGGCAGCGCCGAAGCATGCGGCTCGCTTGCCGACTTCATCTGGTTCCGCACCGGCGGCCCGGCGGAATGGCTGGTCAAGCCCGACAACGTCGAGGATCTCGCCCGCTTCCTCGCCGAGCTCGACCCGGCGGTGCCGGTGCTTCCGGTCGGGGTCGGCTCCAACCTGATCGTCCGCGACGGCGGGGTGCCGGGGGTCGTGGTCCGGCTGCCCAAGGCGATGAGCCATGTCCATGTCGAGCCGGGCCAGAGGGTGCGCGCGGGCGGCGGAGCGATGGGGATCACCGTCGCCTCGAAGGCGCGCGACGCCCACATGGCCGGGCTCGAATTCCTGCGCGGGATACCGGGCACGGCGGGCGGCGCCGTGCGGATGAACGCCGGCGCCTATGGCCGGGAAGTGGCCGATATCCTCGTCGAGGCGACGCTCGTGCTTCGTGACGGGCGGGTCGAGACCTGGCCGGCCGAGCGCCTCGGCTACACCTATCGCCACAGCGAGGTGCCGGAGGGCGCCGTGGTCGTCGAAGCCCTGTTCCAGGGCGTGCCGGGGGAGCGCTCGGCGATCGGCGCCGAGATGGACCGGATCGCCGCCGAGCGCGAGGCGAGCCAGCCGCTGCGGAGCCGGACCGGCGGCTCGACCTTCAAGAACCCGCCAGGGACCAAGGCGTGGAAGCTGATCGACGAGGCCGGCTGCCGCGGGCTCACCATCGGCGACGCGCAAGTCTCTGAAAAGCATTGCAACTTCCTGCTCAACCTAGGCAAGGCGAGAAGCTCGGATATCGAGGCGCTCGGCGAGGAGGTGAGGCGGCGGGTGCTCGAGCATTCGGGCGTTCAGCTGGAATGGGAGATACAGAGAGTGGGAGTGGAGAAGTGAGGCACGCGGACCGCACCTCCACCGTTCGGGCTGAGCCTGTCGAAGCCCTTCCCTTCTTCACGCCCGAAGGAGAAATGAAGGGCTTCGACAAGCTCAGCCCGAACGGCTTCGGGCCAATTCGGAGTTCCTGCCGATGACCGCCCCCCTCCACATCGCCGTGCTCATGGGCGGCTGGTCCGCGGAGCGCGAGGTTTCGCTGATGAGCGGCGGCGACGTCGCCAAGGCGCTGGAATCCCTCGGTCACCGGGTCACCCGGATCGACATGGGCCGGGACGTCGCCGAGCGGCTGCGCGAGGCGGCGCCGGACGTGGTGTTCAACGCCCTTCACGGCACGCCCGGCGAGGACGGGACGGTGCAGGGGCTGATGGAGCTGATGGGGCTCAAATACACCCATAGCGGAGTGGAGACCTCGGTCATCGCCATCGACAAGGAGCTGACCAAGATGGTGCTCGTCCCGCGCGGCATCCGGATGCCGGCCGGGACGATGGTCGAGAGCGAGACCCTGTACGAGGCCGATCCGATGGCGCGGCCCTATGTTCTGAAGCCGGTCAACGAAGGCTCGTCGGTGGGGGTCGCCATAGTGACCGAGGGCGGCAATTACGGCGATCCGATCGGCCGCGACAGCGAAGGGCCGTGGCGGCATTTCGAGCGGCTGCTCGCCGAGCCGTTCATCCGCGGCCGGGAGCTGACGGTGGCGGTGCTCGGCGACGAGGCGCTGGCGGTGACCGAGCTCCAGCCCAAATCCGGCTTCTACGATTACGACGCCAAATATACGGAGGGGATGACCCAGCATATCTGCCCCGCCGAGATACCCGAAGAGATCGCCTCGGCCGCCATGGCGATGGCGATCGAGGGGCACCGGGCGCTCGGCTGCCGGGGCTGCTCGCGGGCGGATTTCCGCTGGGACGACGAGCAGGGCGAGGCGGGCCTCTATCTGCTCGAGATCAACACCCAGCCCGGGATGACTCCGCTCAGCCTCGTGCCCGAGCAGGCCCGCTACCGTGGAATGAGCTATGCCGAGCTGGTCCAGAAGATCGTGGAGGAAGCGTTATGAGCAAGGCGATCGCCCGCGGCTCGCAGGCGCGGAGCAAGGGCAAGGCGCCGGCGCGCGGTGCCGGACGCGGCGGCGGCCAGCGCGGCCGCGCCGCGCCGCCGGCCCCCGCTCTGCCCGACGCGGTCCGGCGGCTCAGCTGGTGGATCTTCGTGGGAATGATGATCGCTCTGGCCGGCGCCCTGCTCTGGGCGCTGAGGATCCCGCAGATGGTGGGCGCAACGCTGGGTGAAAGCGTCGGCGAGATGGGCTTCTCGATGAAGCATGTCGAGATCAAGGGCGCCGAGCATATCCGCCAGATCGACGTCTACAATATCGCCTTCGACCAGCCTTCGACGGCGATGCCGCTGGTCGATCTCGAAGGGACGAGGCAGCGGCTGCTCCGGTTCGGCTGGGTGCGCGACGCCCGCGTCTCGCGGCGGCTGCCCGACACGCTGGTCGTCGACATCGTCGAGCGCCGGCCGGCCGCCATCTGGCAGCACAACCAGCGCCTCGCCCTGATCGACATTGACGGGATCGTGCTGGAGTCGGTGCGGCTCGACGCCATGCCCGATCTGCCCCTGCTGATCGGCCCGGCCGCCAACCTCCACGCCGCCGAGCTGGCGCGGCTCACCCAGGTCGCCCCCAACCTCAAGCCGGCGCTGGCGGGCGCGAGCTGGGTCGGCGGACGCCGCTGGGACCTGCGCTTCCAGACCGGCGAAGTGCTGGCTCTGCCCGAGGGGGAGGCCGCGGCGCGCAAGGCGCTCACCAAGTTCGCCAGCATGGACCAGTCCGTCCAGCTGCTCGGAAAGGGCTATGTCAGGATCGACATGCGCGACCCGCGGCGGATGCTGATCCGGCTTTCCAGCGAACCGGGAAGCACCGTCCCCGAGATCGCCCCCGAAGCGCCGCCCGCGGCGCCGGGCAGCGGCACCGTCGACACGGCGCGCACCATCTGATGAAGCGCCCCACCGTCCAGACCCAGCGCAAGCTCGTCACCGCTCTCGACGTCGGCTCGTCGAAAGTGTCGGCCTTGATCGCCGAGCCGGGGGACGACGGGCGCCTGAAGATCCTCGGCACCGGCCAGCGCCAGAGCCAGGGGGTGAGGCGCGGCTTCATCGCCGACATGGAGAAGACCGAAGGCGCGATCCGCGAAGCGGTCGAGCAGGCGGAGCGGATCGCCGCGACCAACATCGAGGACGTGTTCGTCGGCTTCTCGGCGGGCGGGCTGGTCAGCACCGTCGCCAGCGTCGAGCTTCAGATCGGCGGCCGGCGGATCGAAAAGGCCGATATCGACCAATTGCTCGGAATCGGCCGCGAGTCGATCAGCAGCGACGGGCGGATGATCCTGCACGCGCTTCCGGCCCTCTACACGGTCGACGGGCTCGAGGGCGTGAAGAAGCCGCTCGGGCTCCATGCCGACAGGCTCGCGGTCGACATCCACGTCATCGCCGGCGATCCGTCGCCGGTCCGGAACCTCGATCTGTGCGTCCGCTCCGCCCATCTCGGGGTCGAGGCGATCGTCGCCTCGCCGGTGGCGGCCGGCAAGGCCTGCCTCAGCGACGAGGAGCGCGAGCTCGGCGTCGCCCTGGTCGAGCTCGGCGCGGGAGTGACCAACGTCTCGGTCTTCGCCGGCGGAATGCTGCTCGGCCTGAAGTCGATCCCGGTCGGCGGCATCGACATCACCGACGACATCGCCTCCGCCTTCGGCACCCGGCGGGTCGAGGCGGAGCGGATGAAATGCTTCTACGGATCGGCGACGACCTCGCCGCGCGACAATCACGACATGATCGAGCTGTCGCCGATCGCCGGCTCGGAGGAAGGGACGGAGGCGGCGCGGATCACCCGCGCGCAGCTGATCGCCGTCATCCGCCAGCGGCTCGAGCATCTGACCGGCGACATTGCCGGAGCGCTCAAGGATCTCGGCTTCGGCGGGCCGTTCGGCCGCCAGGTGGTGCTGACCGGCGGCGGCTCCGAGCTGAAGGGCATCGCCGATTATGCGCAGGGCGTGCTGGGGCGCGCGGTGCGGGTCGGGCGGCCGAGCCTGCCGGGCCTTCCCGACGCCCATTCCGGACCCGCTTTCACGACCCTCGTCGGCCTCGCCTTGTTCGCCGCTTCGGACGAACTGGACCTGCGATCGGTGATGTCGCCGGACCGGATCATGCCGCGCGAAAGCGGCGGGAATATCGTGCAGCGGCTGATCAGCGCGGTGCGCAGTGGCTTTTGAGATTCAGGGCGTGACTTTCGGGACTCACAAGCGTGACTTTTGGGACTCACACGGGGGTCTCCCCACCGAAAAAATACCAGTTCGTTAACTTTTTTCTCGCGCCCAAGAATCGCTTGGTGCAAAAGGAGTTAACGAGTTGGTCCCGTTGGGCGAATACAGGGGGAGAGCAAGCATGAGCATCGACTTCATCAGGCCGGAAGTAGATGAACTGAGGCCCCGGATCAGCGTCATCGGAGTGGGCGGCGCGGGCGGCAACGCGGTCGCCAACATGATCGCCAACGACGTCCAGGGCGTCGACTTCCTCGTCGCCAATACGGACGCCCAGGCGCTCAACGCCTCGCCCGCCGACCAGCGCATCCAGCTCGGCCTGCGCATCACCCAGGGCCTCGGCGCCGGCTCCCGTCCGGAGATCGGCAAGGCCGCCGCCGAAGAGGCGATCGAGGAGATCGAGAAAGCGCTCGAGGGCGCGCATATGTGCTTCATCGCCGCCGGCATGGGCGGCGGCACCGGCACCGGCGCCGCCCCGGTCATCGCCAAGGCGGCGCGCGACCGCGGAGTGCTCACCGTCGGAGTGGTCACCAAGCCGTTCAGCTTCGAGGGCAATCGCCGCGGCCGCTCGGCCGAGGCCGGAATCGCCGAGCTCCAGCAGCATGTCGACACTCTGATCGTCATCCCCAACCAGAACCTCTTCAGGATCGCCAATCCGAACACGACCTTCAAGGAAGCGTTCCAGATGGCCGACGAGGTGCTCCAGCAGGGCGTGCGCGGGATCACCGACCTGATGGTCATGCCCGGCCTCATCAACCTCGACTTCGCCGACGTCCGCTCGGTGATGGGCGAGATGGGCAAGGCGATGATGGGCACGGGCGAGGCCTCGGGCGACAATCGCGCCATCGAGGCGGCCGAGAAGGCGATCGCCAATCCGCTGCTCGACGGAGTGTCGATGAAGGGCGCCCGCGGAGTGATCATCTCGATCACCGGCGGCGAGGACATGCGGCTGATGGAGGTCGACGAGGCCGCCAGCCACATCAAGGAGCTGGTCGATCCCGACGCCAACATCATCTGGGGCTCGGCCTTCAACAACGAGCTCGAGGGCCGGATCCGGGTCTCCGTCGTCGCCACCGGCATCGACGCCGAGGCGGTGACCCAGGCGCCGCCGATGCCGGCCAAGGTCTTCACCTTTCCCGGCGCCCGCGCCGCCGCCGCCCCGGCCGCCGAGAAGGTCACACTGACTCCGCCCGAGCCCGTCGCCGAGGCACCGGAAGCTCCGGCTCCGGAGCCCGAGGCCGCCGAGGAAGCGGCCGACGAGCTGACCCTGACCGAGCCGGTGGCCGAGGAAGCGGGCGACGAGCTGCTGCTCGACGCGGCGATGCTCGGCGACGAGGACGATGGCGGCGAGAGCTTCATCGAGGAGGATTTCGCCGGCGGCCCGGAAAGCAGCGCTCCCGGCACCCGCAGCTGGATCGACGGCGAGCCCGAAGCGGCGGCGGAGCCCGAGGCGCGGCCGGCGCGCGAGGGCGGCACCCTGTTCGAGCGCATGTCGAGCATCGCCCGCGGCGCCGCCAAGGCGCAGGTCGAGGAGGAGCCCCAGCCCCGCCTCCGCCGCGATCCGCTGGATATCCCCCGGTTCCTGGGACGCCAGAACAACCAGTAAGGGAAGGGCTCCCCTCCCTGGAAGGGAGGGGACGCCGTACCCGTTCGCCGTCCTTGCTAACCGATTGAACGCAAGGGCATTGCCCCCGGCGGAACCGGCCGCTCTAAGCGCATCATGACTTCATTGCGGAGGGGCGTCCGGCTCGGCTTGGCCGTGCTGGGTGCGGGGACAATGTTTTCGGCGGCGCCCGCATCGGCGCAGACCGGCACCGCCACGGGCGTCTTCACGGAGCGCCCGCAGGCGGCGCTGTCGCGCAACCTGCGCAGCCTCGCCGCCAATCCCAAGAGCGTCACCGCCCTGATGGGCGCGGGCAAGGCCGCTCTGGATCTCGGCGACCCTCAGGCGGCGCTGACCTTCTTCGCCCGCGCCGAGGAGCAGATGCCCCGGGACGGGCGGGTCAAGATGTGGATCGCCTCCGCTCTGACCCAGCTCCAGCAGCCGCACGCCGCGCTCAAATTCTTCCGCGACGCCTCCGACCTCGGTGTGCCGGCGGCCGAGATGGCCCGCGACCGCGGCCTCGCGCACGACATCGCGGGAAATCCTCGCGAGGCGCAGCGCGATTATCGCCTGGCCCTGCTCAAGGGCCGCGACGACGAGGTGACCCGGCGGCTCGCTTTGTCGCTGGCGATCAGCGGCGAGCGCGAGCCGGCGCTTCGGCTGCTCGAGGATCAGCTGCTCGTCCGCGACCGGGCGGCCGAGCGCGCCCGAGCGCTGATCCTCGCTCTGACCGGTGACTCGACCGGCGCCGCCCGCGCCGTCGAGGCCGCCATGCCCGGGCAGGCGGGCGCGATGAGCCCCTTCCTGGCGCGGCTGCCGAGTCTCGCGCCGGCGGAGCGGGCGCTCGCGGTCCATCTCGGCGTCTTCCCGAAGGACGGCCGAACCGCCGCGCCCTCCACCTATGCGGCGAACGATTTCGCCAATGCCGTCACCTCCGCCGGCCGCCCCGATCCGAGCCAGAATTCGCTCGGCCGGCGGACGCCGCCGCCCGAGCCGGTCTCGACGGCGCCGCGCCGGCGCCCGGGCGGCGAAGGGGATCTCGCCCCGGCGGTGCGCAGGCCGGATCGCCGCCCCGCGACGGCGACCCCCGGGGCGGACCAGGCCCTGGCCGGCGTAAGGTCGCGCCCGGCGGCGCCGGCGGCCAAGCCCGATCGAGAGGAGAGGCTCGCCGACGCCAGGCCGCGCTCCACCACCCGGCGTTCGTCCTCCAGCCCGAGCTTCGGCGGACGCAACCCCGCCTGGGCCTGGTCGCGCGGTCTCGTCCCCGACCAGCCGCGGCGCCGCGCCGAACCGAAGCCCAAGCCGGCGCAAACCCCTCCGGCGCGCAGCGAAGCTCCGGCCGAGACCCTGGCCGCCGCCGCCGCCCCGAGCGTTCCGGCGATCATCGCCCAGGCGCCGCCGGCCGCCGCTCCGGCTCCGGAACCCGCCTCGACGCCGCCGCCCCCTCAGATCGACTTCCAGTTGCAGCCCCAGCCGGAGACTCAGGCGCCGTCGCAGCCGGAGCTCCAGCCGCAGCCGCAGCCCGCCGAAGTCCGGATCGCCTCGGCCGAGCCCTCCGCCCCGCCGCCCCAGGCCGAAGTCCGGATCGCCTCGGCCGAGCCAACCACGCCGCCGCCCCAGGCCGAGGTCCGGATCGCGGCGGCCGAGCCGTCCGCCCCGCCGCCCCAGGCCGAGGCCGTCCCGTCGGGAAGCCGTCTCGCCGATCTTTCGGCGACCATCGCCGAAATCGCGGAACCGGCGCCCGCTCCGGCCCGGGCAGATCCGCCCAAGCCGAAGCCCGCGGCCCGGGCCTCGGCGGCGCCGGCCAAGAAGCCAAAGGCGGCCACGGCCGATCCGAGCCGGGTCTGGGTGCAGGTCGCCGGCGGCGCCGACAAGGGCGCGCTGCCGCGCGAATTCGCCCGCCTCAAGGCGAAAGCGCCCAAGCTGCTCGGCGGCCGCGGCGCCTGGACGGCGCCGCTCAACGCCACCAACCGGCTGTTGGTCGGGCCCTTCGCCAGCGCGAAAGAGGCGCAGGCGTTCGTCAACCAGCTCAAGGCCGAGGATCTGAGCGGCTTCGCCTGGACGAGTCCGGCCGGGCAAAAGGTCGAGAAGCTGCCTGCCAAGTGAGGCCTCCGGCCCGCTACGCGTGCGACCCCGCGGCCTCGCGCGGGCGGCTGCACGGCCAGCCCGGTACGGGCAAGCGGGGCCCCCGCGACGCCTTTCAGCGCGACCGCGACCGGATCATCCATTCCGTTCCGTTCCGCCGCCTCCGGCACAAGACCCAGGTCTTCGTCGCCCCCGACGGCGATCATTTCCGGGTGCGTCTCACCCACAGCCTCGAGGTCGCCCAGATCGGCCGGACCATGGCGCGCGCGCTCGGGCTGAACGAGGACCTCACCGAGGCTTTGTGCCTCGCCCACGACATCGGCCATCCGCCGTTCGGCCATTCCGGGGAGGAGGTGCTGCGGGCGCAGATGGCCGAGTCCGGGGGCTTCGACCACAATGCCCATACGATCCGGCTGCTGACCCGGCTGGAAAGCCCCTATCCCCGCCACTCCGGCCTCAATCTCAGCTGGGAGACTCTCGAAGGCCTCGCCAAGCATAACGGGCCGGTGGCCGATCCGCCCTGGGCGCTCGCCGAGGCCGATTCCGAATTCCCGCTGGATCTGAAGACCTGGCCGAGCCTCGAGGCTCAGGTGGCGGCGGTAGCCGATGACATCGCCTACGACAATCACGACATCGACGACGGCCTGCGCGCCGGCCTGTTCACGCTCGAAGAAATGCTGGAGGTGCCGCTGATCGCCCGCGCCTGGGCTGAGGTGCGCGAGCGCTTCCCGGACGTCGAGGAGGCGCGGCTGGTGCCGGAGCTGGTCCGCGACCAGATCGGCCTGATGGTCGGCGACGTGCTGGAGGAAACCGCCCGGCGGCTGCGGGAGACGCCGGTGGAGAGTGCCGACGACGTTCGCAATGCCGGCGGTCCTCTCGCCGGCTTCTCGGCGGACCTGGCGGCGGAGGAAGCCGTGCTGAAGCGTTTCCTTCACCTGAGGATGTACAACGCGCCGCCGGTGACGGCGGTGCGCGACGAGGCCCAGAAGGTGATCGCCGGCCTGTTCGCCGCCTATCTGGACGAACCGCGGCGGCTGCCGCCCGGCTGGCTGCCCGACGCGGCGGGTCCGGTCGAGACCGTGCGCGGGATCGGCGACTTCATCGCCGGGATGACCGATCGCTACGCGATCCGGCAATATCGGGAAGCCGGCGGCGAGATCGAGCTGCCCGAAGGTTTCTGACACGAGACATTGTTGCACGAGCCGATCTGAGGCATTCTCCGCCATCTCGGGATGAGGAGATTCGCCATGCGCTCGACCGTCCGCCTGCTCGCTTTGTGCACCGCCTGCCTGGCCTTCGCGCCGCCCGCTTTCGCTCAGGAGGCGGCGCCGCCTCCCGAGGAGGAGGAGCAGGGGGAGGTAGACTCCGGCATCCCGGACTCGTCCGAGCATGACTCGATCACCGTCACCGGCACGCGTGTCCGGCAAGGCGGCGCCCAGGACATACGCCATTTCCGCTCGATCGCCGCCGACGTCGGAATGCCGCGGCCCGAGTCGCTCACCGTCGAGGGGCTGATGGGGGAGCACGACCTCGACCTCCCCTCGAACAAGCCCTGCGCCCAGCTCTTCTGCCTCGTCACCGAGGCGATGGCCGCGAGCCTTCCGGGGCGGCCGGACGACCGGCTGTTCGTCGGCCTCGGCTTCACCTCCAACCTCGACTCCGCCACCTGGAAGCGGGAGCCGCTCAACCTCGTCGCGGTGGTCGACAAATCCGGATCGATGTCGGGGAGCCCGCTCGACCTCGTCCGGCGAAGCCTTCGGCAGATCGTCGGCCAGATGCGCGAGGGCGATCAATTGTCGATCGTGCTCTACGGCGACGCCTCGCACCTCTATCTCGCGCCCACCGACATCGGCCGCGACCGCGACAAGGCGCTGGCCGCCATCGACCGAATCGAGAGCTCCGGCTCGACCAACATGGAGGCGGGCCTCAAGGTCGGCTACGACACCGCCTTCGCCACCGCTCCGCAATTCCGGGGCAATACCCGGCTGATGCTGTTCACCGACGAGCAGCCCAATGTCGGCCGAACCGATGCCGAGAGCTTCATCGGCATGGCCGAGGCCGCGTCGCGGCGGAAGATCGGACTCACCACGATCGGGGTCGGGGTCCAGTTCGACGGAGCGCTCGCGACCAAGGTGTCGAGCGCGCGCGGCGGCAACCTCTTCTTCATCTCCAGCGAGGCCGAAGTGGCGAGCGTGTTCGAGAAGCAGCTCGACACGATGGTCAGCGAGCTGGCCCACGACGTCACGCTCGTGCTCAGCCCGAGGGAAGGCTATCGAATCTCCGGAGTCTACGGAGTGCCCGACGGGCTGATGGCCGAGGGCCAGGACGGGGCGGTCAGCATCACCGTCCCGACCGCCTTCCTCAGCACGAACGGAGGGGGCATCTTCCTGTCGCTCGCCAAGGCGCGGGAGCGCGAGAACCTTCCCGCCGCCGCGCTCGGCGGCAGGCCGCTGCTCGGCGTGTCCCTTTCCTATGTCGGGGCCCGCGACGGCCGGGCCGGCGCCGACCGGCTCGACGTCGAAGCCCCGGCGGGAGCTCCGAGCCGGCCGCTCAGGCTCGCCCACCTTCTGGTCGACGAATATTTCGCCCTCCGGGGCGCGGCCACCGCCTTCCACGCCGAGGGCAATCCCAAGAAGGCTTATGCGCTTCTCAAAGGCCTGTCCGACCGCCTGGACGGCGCCGGGTTCGAGGGCTTGAAGGACGAGAAGAAGCTCGCGGCCGACATGCTCCAGCAGGCCGCCTTCTACTCCGGCTATGCCGGAGAGATGCCCAAGTCGCTTCGCCATCTCACCGTGGTCGGCACCTGGGAGGTGAGCCGGGCCGAGGGCGTGGAGGATCTGCGCCGCGGCGACCGGCTCTCCTTCACCACCGACCACGAGGTTCTGACCACGCGCCGGTGGAAGAAGGGCGACGAGCACGGCAGCTACGAGATCAACGAGAAGCAGATTCACTTTCCGGAGGACGGGCTGGTCTTCGACTACCGGACCAGCGGCGACACGCTCAAGCTGACCCACGTCCTGCGTAAAGCCACCCTCTACCTGCGGCGGGTGGCATCCGATCCGGCGTCGTGAGGCCGGCCTGCCGCGGCTCGTCCTGATCGGAGCGACCGGCCTGGTCGGCGGCCTGCTCGCCGACCGGCTGCTCGAGCCGGGCGGCGAGGCCGTGGTTCATGCTCTGGTTCGGCGACCGACCGGGCGAAGTCACGAACGCTGGCACGAACATGTCGCGCCGGCATCGGAGTGGCCGGCGATCGTCTCCTCGCTCCAGCCCGACGCGGCGGTCTCGGCGCTCGGCACAACCATGCGCCAGGCCGGCTCCCAGGCGGCGTTCCGCGGAGTCGATTTCGACATGGTCGTCGCTTTCGCCCGGGCGGCGGCGGCGGCCGGCGCGCGCCGGATGGTGACCGTCTCGTCGGTCGGCGCGGACCCGGCGTCGGCCAATTTCTACCTGCGGATCAAGGGCGAGATGGAGACGGCGCTGGAGGGGCTCGGCTTCGAGCGCCTCGACATCCTTCAGCCGGGACTGCTGCGCGGCCCGCGCGGCGGCGACCGCCGGCCGGGGGAGCGGATCGCGATCGCCCTCAGCCCGCTGGTGAACCTGTTCCTTCGCGGCCGCCTGGGCCGCTTCGCGGCGATCGACGCCGCCGTCGTGGCATCGGCTGTCGTGGGAGCGCTCCGGCGAACCGAACCTGGGGTCTTCCGGCATGAGAACAGGTCGATCCGCAAGCTGGCGGGGGCGCCTTGATCCTCCCTTCCGCTTCGCGGAGGGCAAGATTACCGCCCGCCTTCAAATCGCCTTTGACATCGTCTAAGCCGCGCGCTCCTCGAAATCCGGACCCGATGTGACCCTTTACGCCCGCTTCGCCGCGCATCTCGACGCCGTTCTCGCCGCCCTCGAAGAGGAGGGCGCGCTCGCGACCGGGATCGACCGCAAGGCGGTGGCGGTGGAGCCGCCGCGCGATGCCTCGCACGGCGATCTCGCCACCAACGCGGCGATGGTGCTCGCCAGGAAGGCCGGCACCAACCCGAGGGCGCTGGCGGAGCTGATCGCTCCGAAGCTGGAGGCGCTGGAGGAGGTCGAGAAAGCTGAGATTGCCGGGCCGGGCTTCATCAACATCCGCCTCTCGCCCGAAGTGTGGCACGGCGAGCTGCGCGCGATCCTGTCCGACGGCACCGCTTACGGCCGGTCGCGGGTCGGCTCCGGCCGGCGCGTGAACGTCGAATATGTCTCCGCCAATCCCACCGGGCCGATGCATATGGGGCATTGCCGCGGCGCCGTCGTCGGCGATGCGCTGGCGAGCCTGCTCGAACATGCCGGCTATGCCGTGACCCGCGAATATTATGTCAACGATGCCGGCGCCCAGGTCGACGTCCTCGCCCGCTCGGTGCACCTGCGCTACCAGGAGGCGCTGGGGCGCCAGATCGGCGAGATTCCCGAAGGCCTCTATCCCGGCGACTATCTCAAGCCGGTCGGCGAGGCGCTGGCGGCGGAGTATGACGACCTTTATGCCGACGCGCCCGAAACGGTCTGGCTGGAGATTTTCCGCCGCCGCGCGGTGGCGGCGATGCTCGATCTGATCCGGGCCGACCTCGCCCTGCTCGGAGTCCATCACGACCTCTTCGCCTCCGAGCATGAGGTGCAGCAATCCGGTGCCGTCGATCGCGCCTTCGCCCTGCTGGGCGAGAAAGGTCTCGTCTACCGCGGCACGCTGCCGCCGCCGAAGGGCAAGACCGTCGAGGATTGGGAGCCGACCGAATTGCTCCTCTTCCGCTCCACGCAATTCGGCGACGACCAGGACCGGCCGATCAGGAAGTCGGACGGCAGCTGGACCTATTTCGCCGCCGACACCGCCTATCACATGCAGAAGCTCGAAGCGTCGGACGAGCTGATCAACGTCTGGGGCGCCGACCATACCGGGACGGTGAAGCGCACCCAGGCCGCGGTCCAGGCGCTGGCCGGCCGCCCGGCGCTCGACGTCAAGCTCGTCCAGATGGTGCGGCTGCTTCGCAACGGCGAGCTGGTCAAGATGTCGAAGCGCTCGGGGAGCTTCGTCACCCTGGCGGAGGTGGTCGAGGAGGTCGGCAAGGACGTCGTTCGCTTCACCATGCTGACCCGAAAGAACGACGCCCAGATGGACTTCGACTTCGCCAAGGTGGTCGAAGCCTCGAAGGACAATCCGGTCTTCTACGTCCAATATGCCCATGCCCGGATCCGCTCGCTCCACCGGCGCGCCGCCGAGGCGGGGCTGGAGGGGCAGGGGCCGGCCGACCTCGCCTTGCTCGACGAGGAGGAGCTGGCGCTGGTCAGGATCGCCGCCCAGTTCCCGCGCGTCGTCGAGGCGGCGGCGCAGGCGCACGAGCCGCACCGCATCGCTTTCTATCTGGGCGACCTCGCCGCGGCCTTCCACGCTTTGTGGAACCGCGGCAACGACGATCCCTCGCGCCGCTTCCTCCTCGAAGATAATTTGAAATTAACCAGGGCCAGGTTAGAGTTAGCGGCGGCCACAGGTCAGATTTTGAGGAATGGTCTGGCGATCATGGGCGTGACCGCGGCCGAGGAGATGCAGTGATGACCGACATTCGCGCCGACGATCCTGCCTTCGACAATGACGACCGCCTGCCCTGGCTGGAAGCGGTCGAGGAGGAAGGCGGCGAGGGCGGCCCCTCGACCCTGAAGCTGATCGTCGCGGTCCTCATCGGCCTCGCCGCGATCGGCGGAATCGTCGGCGGCATCTTCTGGATGAGCAACCGCGACGGCGGCGCGGGCGGAGCCCCGGAGCTGATCAAGGCGCCGGACGGCGCCTACAAGGTCAAGCCGGATTCGCCCGGCGGAATGGCCGTCGAAGGCCAGGGCGAGACCGCGTTCGACGCCGCCCAGGGTGGAACGCCCAACGCCAGCATCGATACCGGCGCCGTCGCCGAGACGCCGGTCACCAGCCAGCCCAAGGCTCAGGCGCCGGCCGCCCAGGAGCCGCCTCTGCTCAAGGCCCCGCCGCCGAGCAACCAAGACGCCCCGGCGGCGCAAGCGCCCGCTCCGGCGCCCGCCGCCGGCGGCGCCACCATCCAGCTCGGCGCCTTCCCCAGCGGGGCCGCCGCCGAGAAGGCGTGGAAGGCGCTTTCCGGCCGCTTCTCCTATCTGGCGCCCCTCTCGCACAACGTCGTCGCCGCCCAGGTGAACGGCAAGACCTATTACCGCCTCCGCGCCACCGGCCCCGGCGCGGCCGGCATTTGCGGTCGCCTGAAGGTGGCCGGGGAGCAGTGCCTCAAGGTCTAGCCATGGCGGTGGCGCTCGGCGGGAGACCCGGTTAGACAGCGGCGATGCAGGCCGCCATCTACGCCCCCGCCGGGCTCGAGCTCACCCCCGACGAGCGCGCTTTCTTCCGCGACTGCGACCCCGTCGGCTACATCCTCTTCCGCCGCAACATCGCCGGCCGCGAGCAGATGCGGGCGCTCACCGGAGCGTTGCGCGACCTGAGCGGGCGCGGCGATCTTCCCATCCTGATCGACCAGGAAGGCGGCCGCGTGGCGCGGATGAGACCGCCCGAATGGCCCGCTTTCCCGGCCGCCGAGGCGTTCGCCCGGCTCTACGAGAAGGCGCCGATGAGCGCGATCGAGGCGGCGCGCGCCAACGCCGCCGCGATCGCCGTCCTCCTCGCCGAGGTGGGCGTCAACGTCGACTGCCTGCCGGTGCTCGACGTCCGCCAGCCCGGCGCCACCGACATCGTCGGCGACCGCGCGCTCGGCGGCGAGCCGATGCAGGTGGCGGCGCTCGGCCGGGCGGTTCTGGACGGGCTCGCCTCCGGCGGAGTGGTCGGAGTGATCAAGCACATGCCGGGGCACGGCCGGGCGCTGGTCGACAGCCACAAGGAAATGCCGGTGGTGGGCGCCTCCGAGGCGGAGCTCGAGATCGACCTCGAGCCGTTCCGGACGCTCGGGCACGCGCCGATGGGGATGACCTGCCACTGCGTCTTCACCGCCTGGGACGCGGAGCGGCCGGCGAGCCAGTCGCCGGCGGTGATCGGCGAGGTGATTCGCGGTCGGATCGGCTTCGACGGCTTTCTGATGTCCGACGATATCGGAATGCACGCGCTCGGCGGCGGCTTCGACGAGCGGGCGCGCAAGGTGATCGAGGCGGGAACCGACGCGGTCCTTCATTGCTCCGGCGCGATGGAGGAGATGGTCGCCGTGGCGGGCGCGGCGGCAGAGCTGTCGCAGGCAGGGCTCAAGCGGCTGGAGCGGGCAATGGCCCTGCCGGCGGCCCCGGGCCTCCCCTCCTACGAGGAGCTCGCGGCGAAGAGGGACCGGCTGCTGGCGCTCGCCTGACGTCGGCCTTGCCGCCGCGGGAGCGAGCGCTAGGATCGCTCGACTAGAGCATTCTGCATTTAGATGGACGCGTAGCCGGCGTTTGCGATGTAGTTGGCGCATTCGGCGGCGGTGAA
>Ga0196965_1000603_pt1 | contig 18495 bp, 19 predicted proteins | sample S1_20metaG_FD_148668 | JGI IMG/M metagenome (GOLD analysis project Ga0196965, IMG submission 148668) | Soil microbial communities from Anza Borrego desert, Southern California, United States - S1_20 | ecosystem: Environmental > Terrestrial > Soil > Desert | place: USA: California | collected... | reverse complement strand
AGGCGTATGGCCATAGTGGAGGCGGTCTTGGTGGCGGCGCATTGGCATTCTACTTTCCAGAAAAATCAACTACAATCGTATTAATGACGAATGTGGGTTTATTCCTGGAAGACGAAAAACCTATGCTGTTTGATCAGCTATGGTCGGAGATTGTGAAAGCGCATTTGAAATAGGCTTTCTTATCTACTTTTCTTTGGGAGTATAGTAATCGTAAACTGCCCTGGCAATCCTGGCGATCACTTCCTCCACGTCCTTGTGATCTGCTTTTGCATTGGTAATAAAAACACTCAGTGCAATGTGGTTTCCATCGGGAAGACGTATAATACCTACGTTGTTTACAGCACTCCAGACGCCCCCCTCGTCCTTAGCTCCGGTTCCAGTACGATCGGCGACGATTGTTCCTTTTGGTAAGTGGCCTCTGATCCGTTTCGTCCCTGTTGTATTCTTTGCCATCATATTCCAAAGTATATCATGGCTGGATTTCGAAAGCACGTTCTGAGTATGAAAAAGTTCTAGTAGTTTCGTCATCGCGTGAGGTGTACACCAGTTCTTGAATTGAAGATCCCAGGTTTGATGCATCTCCGCCTCTGTGTTTCTAATGGCCATATCCTTTATACCGATACTATGGACGTACTGCTCAACTGCAATTGGTTCGCCCAGCAGAGAAAATAGTATATCGCATCCGTTGTTGTCACTCATCGAGACCGTGTAACGGAGAACTTCTTCCAATGAAAGATCCACACCGCCTTCGGATACGCCTTGGCCAACGGACTCCACGTATTTGGTATCAACGCTTCCTTTTTTACGTGAACTTTTTGTTCTAAAGAAAGTTTACCCTCATCGACCTGATGAAATATTGCCAGGGCCAGGGGAAACTTATAAACACTTTGCATTGGAAACTTCGTTTTACCAAGGAAACTAAGTGTATCACCGTTCTCTAAATGCTTGATGGAGACGCCAATGTCCGCGTTTATAGTTTTGGTAATGGCCACAATCTGTACAGCCAACGAATTGTCTTGTGCCTGTAGATTTGTCGATGAAACAATGCACGCAATAAATAAGGATACAAAGACAATGGTAGTTGTGCACCAGATTGAGAAACGTTTTTTTGTATTCACAGCGAATGATTGTTTTCCTTCAATTTACAAATAAGGATAAAAAAACCATCTTAGATTAAAATAAATTCAGAACGCCGATATTACTGTTTCATTTTCTATCCCCTTTAATGTTGAACACCCGAAGCGGCAAAATCATCGCACTCCCCATTAAACATCTCTTAATTACACACTGCACACCGGGCAAATTATTGTTGCATTTTTGTTGCATTTAAACTTATGACTTTACTAAACCGATTATTAGCATTTCATCGGAAAATTATTTTAATTGTATATTTTACACTAAACAATACGATGTTATCTTAGGATAAGGACCATTAGTTTTTAAAATTTTTCCCGAACGGCGTTACAGAAACGTGCTGTAGTGTAAAAGTGGCAGTAACCTGTACGAGCAGAAGTTTATTTCTGATAAGTTATTAAACGGAGGTGGGGCATTAAAAATACATGCCTCGTCTATACATCGAATTAAGGGGACATCATTTGAACTTCACCAATGCAACAAAGTCAGTTTGTATTCCGGCATGGACACTCGAAAGAACTGGAATTGTTTCCTCATATTAAAGAATTCTCTATTCGCAAAAGTACGGCTATCCAATTGGAATCATTCACGGTTGAGTTGTGTGAGAATTTGCAATTCGTATACATTATTGATGGCAAATTTGAATGGCTCATTAACCAACAGCACCATGTGCTCTACCCGGGAGATACCGCTGTAATATTACCCGGTCAGAAATTAGGTGGATCAAAAGGATATCTTGGTATCGGGACGCTTTTTTGCTTGTGCCTTAAAGTAGAATGTCTTGAACTCAAGGGTATCATAAACTTTGGTAACTGGTCTGATCTGGCAGAAAACGAGCGTGCTGCCATCGGAAAGATTTTGTTGCTTAACAATTTATCGGTGTTGAAAGTAAGGGAAGTACCCGGTATATTGCAGGAGATGCGATCAGAGATATTAAACCAGGAAATTGGATATGCTACCCGTGTCAATCACTTACTAGACTCATTGCTTATCATAGTAGCCAGGCAGTCAACGCGGCAAGGCAACTCCAGGCGGGATTTTCCGCAAGCATTTATGAAACTGGAGCAAGCACTAAGGCAAAATCTGGCACATCAATGGACCGTTGAGGAGATGGCTGCCTTGGTCGGATTGGGTACAACAGCATTTACAGAAAAGGCAAAAAATTTTACAGGTTTTCCTCCATTGAATTACCTCATCAACATCAGAATTTCTGAAGCGATGAAACTGCTAAAGCGATCAACATTGAATGTAACGGACATTGCCCTGGAAACCGGCTTTTATTCGTCACAACACTTCTCCACAACGTTTAAAAAACTCACAGGACATACACCTGGAGAGTTCAGAAAAAAATAGTATTTCAACATCGCGAATTTCTCATGAATAATATAGAATGCATTCTCACAGTTGAAATCGGAACAAATGCAGTACGCGTTATGGCATTTGATCTGACTGGTAACGTCATTGGATCGATGAAAGGCTCCTACCCTACATTCCATACAGAGCCTGACTATAGCGAGCAAGACCCTGACCAGATGTTCATCACCATGTTGTATGTTATGAAAAATCTGCTTAACGAGAAAATCCATCCTGCGCAATATAAAGTCATTTCCATCTGCTTCAGTGCCTCCATGCACAGTGTGTTGCCCATTGATAAGCACGGTGTCCCGTTAGGTAACGCGATTACCTGGGCTGATAACAGAGGAAAAAGAGAAGCACAACAACTGAAAGACTCACCGCTTGGAAAAAAAATATATGATGCCACGGGTACACCCATCCATCCCATGTCGCCACTCATTAAGATTACGTGGTTAAGCAGGCATGATAAAAAAAGATTTGATAAAGCAGATAAGTTTCTTTCGATCAAAAGTTATATTATTCAACAACTGACGAAAGAATGTGTTCTTGATTATAGCCTTGCGTCTGCGACAGGTTTGTTGAATATTTACAATCTTACGTGGGAGAGCGAAGCACTCGATTATGCAGGTATTACAAAAGATAAGCTTCCAGATCTTGTGCCGGTATTTCACTCGCCAGGAAAACTCAAAAAAGAATACCAGAAATCACTTGGCTTATCGGATGGTATAAAATTGATCGTTGGATCGAGCGATGGGTGCCTCGCCACGCTGGGAGGTGGTATATGGGAAGAGGGTAAAGCAATCATAACAATTGAAGACAGCGGGGCTGTACGCGTAATTGGAAAGGAAGTATTGCGTGATACTAAACAGCGGTTTTTTAATTATCTTCTTACAGAAAAGCATTATGTGTCCGGCGGTCCTACGAACAATGGTGGAGTTATCTTCGAATGGTTTGCCAAACAATTCGGAGATTTTAAAAGTGCATTTGATATTGACTACACGATGGAAAATCTTATTCAGGAAGCAGCGACCGTACCGGTGGGATCCGATGGGTTAATATTTCTGCCGTACTTGCTGGGTGAGCGTGCTCCTATCTGGAACGCAAATGCACGCGGCAGCTATTTCGGTCTCAACATTAAACATCAAAAAAATCATTTTGTACGCGCAACAGTTGAAGGCATCCTGTATGAAATTTACAGTATCGGGAAAACTTTGGAAGAACACCGGAATATAGATTCTCTCACAACAAACGGAAGTTTTGCCTCCATTCCATTCTGTACACAAATGATTGCTGACATATTTAACAAGCAAGTAAGTATCGGTACAAATCCAGATAGTATTGCAAGAGGTGCTTTTTTATTAAGTGCAACAGACATGGGCATGTATAACAACCTAGATGAAGCTGCCCGGTCGGTCGTATTACCGACCACCTTCAGACCGCAGAAACACAACCATACCGTATATGAAAAATACTTTGCCATTTTTGAAAGGTTAAGCACGAAGCTTTATGCCGAATTTGAAGATATCGCGAATCTTCAAAACGAACAATAACATCTCTTTCCCAATCACTCCCAAAAACATTTCTCAAAACGCGGGTGCCAATACACTCAACGACCGATCAACTCCGGTCAATATCATCTAGCAGTTACTAAACTCGAAAAACTGTTCTTCTCAACAGCAAATTTCAAATCGATCCAGCAGGACGATGGTTTCTAAAACATCGAAATATGCTTTGTACTGATCACAGGCACGAAACGAAAAAGAAATCTATCCAACATCGTTACACGTCGTCCTGATACAAAGAAGTAATCTTCAATGTACCCTTCTCCGTTGACGACGCACCATTAACAGCAATGTATAAAATTCACCACTGGTTATTATTGGAAGAACTTCTAGATGGAGTTTGGAACCTTTATAAAATGAATTGAAATCGTTTTCGGTTAGATTTTTTACGAACCACGTACAACATGAACAAAGAATCATAATTACAACCATAACCACAATTAACCTTAAACACCTACTCTATGAAGAAAATTTACTTATTGTACTTCATGGTATTGCTCGCGTATGGAGCATCGGGCCATGAAGCAGCACCATTACTTTTTCACGAAGCATTAGCAAATGAAACTACGCCGAAGCATACTGAATTAAATAGTATTGTATTAGGTGTAACCGGTAAAGTGACCGATGAAAGTGGTGTGCCGTTTCCTGGCGCAAATATCGTTGTAAAAGGAACAACTACCGGAACCACAACAGATGTAGACGGAAATTATACGATTGATGTTCCGGACGCAAACAGTATCCTCGTGTTTTCTTTTGTAGGTTACGCTTCACAGGAAGTTCCTGTAGGCGGACGTACTGTGATCGATGTGAGCATGACACCTGACATTCAATCGTTGCAGGAAGTTATTGTTACCGCACTTGGCGTTAAAAAGGAATCTAAAAAGTTGGGTTATGCAGTAACATCCGTTAAAACTGATGAGCTTGTTTCACACCGCACAACCAACGTAATGGAGTCACTTGAAGGCAAGGTTGCAGGCTTGAACATCACACCGCCTGCTGCAGGAGCAGGTGCTAGTGTCCAACTACGTCTTCGTGGACAAGCGGCGTTTGCAGGACAAAACAACTCACCCCTTATAGTCGTTAATGGTCTCCCGATGGATCAGGGTGCACGCGGCGCTAATGGTGCTGGTCAGGTAGAACAGCGGGACCGTGGAGATAATTTGCAGAATATAAATCCGGATGACATTGAAAGCATGACTGTATTGAAAGGTGCTACCGCTGCTGCACTCTATGGATCGAGGGCAGCCAATGGTGCTATCATCATTACTACAAAATCTGGAAATAGAAATCAGGGTATAGGCGTGGATTTCACTTCAAGCTATACCACATCACATGCGTTGAATTTTCTTGATGAAATCACACAAACGGAATATGGTATGGGTACTGGTGGAGTAAGACCACAAACTCAGGGAGATGCCCAGAGCTATGGACAGTTTGGTTTTGGTGAGCGACTCGATGGTGTTCCCACCATTAATTTTGACGGTGTTATGAGACCATATTCTGCCTATCGCGACCGATTATTTGACTATTTAAGAACGGGGACAAATTTCACGAATACAATAGGACTTTCCGGTGGTAATGAAAATGGTAGTTTCCGTGCGTCGTTTTCAAACACTGCCGTAAAAGGTATTGTACCAAATAATGAATATAAGAAGCGGATATTCAACGTAGGGATTAACCATAACATCACAAAAAGGCTTACGCTCCAACTGAATGTCAATTATGCAAACGAAGAGAATATTAACCCTCCGCAAATCGGTACACAGGGAGATGGCCCGGTAAACTTTTTTACCAGAATGGGTATTTCTACTCCACTATCTGCCTTTAAAGAAAATGCAATTGATCCTGTTACCGGTGCAGAGTTGCGATCCAATGGATTTTTAGGAACAATTAACAATCCCTACTATCAGATGCAAAAGGGTCAGTATTTTAATGAAGAAAGAAATCGTCTTCTCGCAACTACAACATTACGTTATGAGTTTACAGACTGGCTTTATGTTCAAGGTAGATTTAACTATGATCGTGGCTCGAGTTTCATGGAGTGGAATCAGTTAAATGGCCAGGGAGCAAGCTCACTCAATGATGAGTTCGGTAATTTTAGAGGTCGTTACGATATACGACAAGATGAGACAACAGATATCAACGCAGACTTTCTTGTTGGTGGTAGTAAAGAATTTGGGAAATTTTCTGTAGATGCTAGTGTGGGTGGTAATACATGGAGAACCGAGTTCCAAAGAAATCAACAGTATTCCAGGAGCTTTATTGTTCCTGATCTTTACACTATAAAAAATGGAACAATGACCTGGGTGAATGAAACTGATCCCAACCTCTTGGGTTATGAACCTTATGATTATAACAGAACCCGTATTAATTCTCTATATGGGTGGGCAGAATTCGGATATAATGGCATGGTATACCTGAACTTCACGGGAAGACAAGACTGGTTCTCCGTAATGAATCCAAATGATAACAGTGTTTTTTACCCATCTATTTCCGGAAGTTTCATTTTCTCTGAGTTGCTTACAGAGCAGAACTGGCTTTCTTATGGTAAGCTAAGGGCTTCCTGGGCTAAGGCAGGCAGTGCGAATGGCGTAGCTCCCTATGAGGGTGTGCTGTCTTATGCTATTAGTCCGCCACTTAATGGCCAAACTTCCGCCGGTGTGAACGGTACGTTTGCGCCCAATCCAACGTTACGTCCCTATCTCGTCACTGAAAAAGAAATCGGACTTGAGTTAAGGTTGTTTGATAATAAAGTTCTCTTTGATATAGGCGCATTCGATAAAGTGACAACGCAACAGATTATTGATGTAACGATATCCAACACGTCAGGATTTAATAACGTAAAACAAAACCGCGCTTCATTAAAGAATAGTGGTATTGAAACGTTGATTGAAGTTACGCCAGTGAACACGGGTGATTTCAAATGGACAACATCATGGAACAATGCTTATCTCGCGACTAAAGTACTTGACGTAGGTAATGAAAGTGGAACATTGTTAGCATTATACTTTAACGGTACAGGCAACGAGTTTCTCGGAGAGTTAAGATACACTGAAGGCATGGCGATGAACCAACTCTACACCAGAACCTATTTGCGGAATGACGAAGGTGAAATTATCGTAAATGATCAAGGGCGTTTAGTTGCAACCTCAGCGGCTACCCCGGGCGCTGAAAAGACGAACGGATTTGTACCTGTAGGAAGTTCAATCCCTAAACATACCGGGGGCTGGAATAACACTTTTACATATAAAAACTTAAGTCTCGGAGTTCACATCGACTATAAATTTGGCGGTACAGTATTATCGGCTACGCATTTAAATATGCTGAGACAAGGACATTCCAAGCTATCGCTCGAAGGTCGACGCAATGGTGAGAACGGCTTAGTATTTCCAGGTGTAACTGCTGATGGTGAACCGAACGCTGTTGCAGTGACGAACTTGCAAGGGTTTTATGCCGACTACAGAAATCTTCAGATTGGTGACCCGTTCACCTTTAAATCGGATTTTGTAAAACTTAGAAACGTATCATTATCCTATAACTTCACCAGTGCAGTGAATAAAATCCCTGCCTTGAATTTTATTAAGGGCTTAACGCTCTCCGCAGCTTGCCGTAATGTGGCTATTTTATACAAAGACTTCCCTGGTCTCGACCCGGAAGCTGTTCAATCTTCAGGTGACTTCAGAGCGGGATATGAAAATTCATCTCTTCCTACAACTCGTAACTACAACTTAAGTTTAAACGTCAGATTTTAAAATTATGAAATCAATAAAGCACTATATACTTATATGCGTTACCCTGCTATTGGGTGCAGGTTGCGATAATGATTTTGTCGAAGTTAATACAGACCCTTATCAAGTAACGAAAGTTGATCCGGCACTTCTTTTCGCCGGATCACAACGTATCCATACTGGAACGTGGGAAGGCGATCATACGATTGTTCAGCACTTTGTGAATCCTTATAACCAGGGTGCTACACTGGGTTTTAACTTCAATGAAAATATCGATGGAATCCAAAATCCAAAATGGAATCAAATATTTCCGGGTCCAGTCAGAAATCTACAGCAAGCGATACAACTTCTGGGTGAAGGCACGGAACGTATTAACCTTTTAAGCATGATTCGTATTTGGAAAGCGCAAGCTTTTATGAGCTTAGTCGATACGTACGGAGACGTTCCCTACTTTGAATCAGGAAGAGCCGTAAGCGACTTAATTTATTTTCCAACATATGACGATGATGCAGCTATATACGATGACCTTTACAAGGAAATCACTGAAGCGTTAGCAGCACTTAATCCTGGTGCAGATTACGTTAGCGAAGACCTTTTCTACGGAAATAACGGATCCAACCCCGCCGGAAACGCGGCTGTGCAAGTAGCGCAATGGAAAAAATTAGGTAATTCTTTGTTGTTGAGATTAGGAATGCGCTATTCCAAAATTGATCCAACCAAAGCTGAAGCAATTGTTTCCGAAGCATTCGCTGGAGGCGTAATGACTTCCAACTCAGATAATGCCTATATCGCCTATGGTAATGGCGCCGTAGATGCTGATAACAATAACCTAAGAAACTTTTCCTATTTCTATTACGCAGCGGAGCCGTTTGTGGATCAACTTAAATCTACTAATGATCCTCGCGGACAATTCATTCTTGCGAATTTTGACGACCCCGCTTCAGTTGTAAACGACACTGACCCCGATACTGATCTGGCCAACCAATTTGGCGTACCTATCGGGGTGATCAGTACAGCGCTCGCCGATCCGGAAGGTCCATACAGAGGTGGTCGTGTAGGCGGACTTGATTATTCACAAATGAACATTTGGACGATAGCCTCACCTGCCGCACCCGAATTCTGGGTGACGTACGCTCAAACTTCTTTACTTCTCGCAGAGGCAGCCGTAAGAGATTGGGTCGCAGGAGATCCGCAGAGTTTTTATGAAAATGCAATCAGGGCTGACCTGGAGGTATATTCATTGTATCCAAACACTACGCCTATTCCTGAAGAAGATGTTAATGCATATCTGGAAGATCCAGTAGTTGATTTCAGCTTGGCAACAACGGATGAAGAAGCGATTGAATTGATTAACACACAATACTGGGTCGTTAATATTTGCAACGGAACAGAGGCATTTGCCAACTTTAGAAGAAGCGGTTATCCCGACTTAGCACCTAACTTATCTAACAATCTTCTCGAAGGCGGATTTGCAAGAAGAATGTCTTATCCAGATAGAGAAGCTTCCGCTAACGCAGAAAATTATGCTGCTGCTGCTGCAAAGTTTGGTGGCGATAACTTACTATCACGCGTATTCTGGGATGCACCTTAACAATTCATTTCACTAATCAATTTTACAACATGCTAGTTGGGAGGCGGCTATTTTTCGGCCGCCTTTTTTAAACATGCATAATAACATGGGAGGTGCATGGGTATTTGATATCAACACCGATTGAACACTCACCAACATGCAAAAAAACGTTAATATGGGTGGCGATGGCATGTCAATGGATGAAAGGAGAAACATCTGCATAACAAAGAATGTTTTTGCAGGCGCTGATCAGAAAACGCTGTTTATTACAGTACCAGCAAATAAAGTAAACGCCTTACGCATGAATGTGAGTGTGTTGAAAATTTTAACAAGAATTAACTATTAATCTTGAATAAAGAATAGACCGTTCATGTTCGTGCGGTTTCTTTAAGCTTATAATTTTCTCTACATTAAAGGTGTATAGGCAACAAATTAAAACCAGGTCAATGTTTAAAAAACCTTTTTCGAACTACTTATTTTTTTTAGCTATCCTCTTTTTAATTGGATACGTCGCGACAACACTCCGGGGAATTCATGAATACGCAGGATGGCTGCTGATGGCGTCTCTCCTCCTGGCAGCGCTGGCGATTCGTCGGTATGAATTATTAAAAGGATATTCATTTACAATCATGATTTTCGCCGCCGTTAGCGTGGCGATGTACTATCCGGACTATTTTATTTCAATAGGAGATTTTAAGTTGTCAAGGACAATTACCCCATTTATGCAAATCATTATGTTCGGGATGGGCACCAGTTTAAGCCTGAAGGATTTTGCCGGTGTAATAAAAATGCCGAAAGGTGTGATCGCAGGACTGCTTTGTCAATTTACGATCATGCCGTTTATGGCTTTATTGATTACAAAGATATTTAATTTTCCAAATGAGGTAGCGGCTGGTATCATCCTCATGGGAAGTTGCCCAAGTGGGTTAGCGTCTAATGTAATGACTTACCTCGCTCGCGCAAACCTTGCATTGTCAGTTTCGCTTACTGCTATTGCTACATTGGTAGCGCCTATCGTGACGCCGTTTTTTATGGAGTTGCTGGCAGGGCAATACGTTGCAATAGATTTCTGGGCAATGGTATGGGATATCACAAAAATAGTGATCATCCCCGTCACAGCGGGTTTGATCTTCAATCAATTTTTACATGGCAAGTTTAAAGTGATTGACAACATCATGCCGTTGCTTTCCATGGGCGGAATCGTATTAATTATTGTTGTGATTACAGCAGCCGGACGAGACAACCTGCTTGACGTCGGCGCTTTACTTATTCTCGCTGTTCTTATGCACAATGTCACGGGTTATTTCCTGGGATATTGGTCGGGTCGGTTATTACGGATGGACGAACGAGATTGCCGCACCATTGCGATCGAAGTAGGATTACAGAATGCAGGCCTTGGGTCAGCACTCGCCCTGGCCATGAACAAACTTTCAACCGTAGGATTAGCAGCGGCGATATTTGCACCGGTTATGAACATCACCGGTTCATCGTTGGCACTTTGGTGGCGGGGCAAACCGCTGCCTGAAGATAATCCTTCAAAAAAAGAAGTGGCTATTCAAGACGCATCATCATAAACATAAACATTATTAACCACATCAATATGCTTGTATTTAGAATCTCATCGCTGATTTTTATGTTCGTCTGTAGCGGTCTTATTTCCAGCGCACAACAGATCTCAAAAGAAGAACTGGTTTTCCTTACACCGCTTTGGAAAGGTGAACGCTACCCGGATGGACGTCCCAAGGTTCCTGATGAAATTCTGAAACGCATGAAACTCGTCACGCTTGAGGAAGCATGGGCCGTGTTACGAAACGAAAATTTTAATTACCAGTTTGATGATGGCTGGATGACGATCAATCCAGACAGTGTACTTGTTGGCAGAGCGGTGACCGCCACGTTTATGCCAGGCCGACCCGATATTCATACCGTGATTGATGACCGTGGACACAACAAGGATAAACGTGTTAAATCACAAAACTCATGGCCCATTGACATGCTCACACGCGGAGATGTTTATGTAGTCGACCAGTTTGGTGCACATGTAGATGGCCCTACCATTGGCGATAATCTTGGTAATTCAATATTCACAAAAACAGGCAATGGCATTGTGTACAACGGTGCAGTACGTGACATTAACGGATTGAAAGAAATCGGTGGTTTCACTTCCTTCTTCCGTACGTATCATCCTTCACATCATCTCAACGATCCTAAGGGACGTCTTAACACCACATTGGTTGGAATCAACACGCCTACGCGCATCGGCAAGGCTACTGTAATGGCTGGTGATGTTGTACTTGGAAGAGATGGCGGCGTAATTTTCATACCACCGCACCTGGCCGAAAGAGTGGTTAACATTTCAGAAGTAGTCAGGCTGCGCGATATGTTTGGGCATCTTCGGCTGCGTGAACAAAAGTATACCCCCGGCCAGATTGATTCACGGTGGTCAGATGAAATTGAAAAAGATTTTTCTCAATGGCTCAAGACTAACATGGATAAACTCCCTGTACCCAAAGAACAGATACAGGAGCTTCTGAAGCAACGCACCTGGTAGTTATTCATTTTTATAATCAACTCTTAATCAAGGATACAATGTTAAATACGAAATCAAGACGTGAGTTCTTCAAAAAAGCAATAACTGCTGGAGCTGCTATTGCACCATTATCAGTTGCGTTCGGAGGCGGGCTTGAACAGGCCATAACGCGTTCACCCATGGCTTCTAAACCAGCAGACTTAAAAATCACAGAAGTGCAGTGCGCTTTTATCAGGTATGGCAGTGGCCTCTTTGTGAAGATCAAAACCAACCAGGACATTTACGGATGTGGCGAAGGCGTTGATGCAGTGCCTGGCACATACCATTTTGTAAAAATGCTCGAGTTCAGGTTAAAGGGAAAAAATCCTTTGAACGTTCACAGACTTTTCGAGGATCTGCGTAAAGGAGGAGTTTTCCAGGGAGCACAGGCAGGAATGTATATCGCTGTACTTTCTGCAATTGAAACTGCATTGTGGGACATTGCCGGAAAGGCACTCGGTGTTCCGGTATATCAATTGTTAGGGGGTAAATTCCGTGACAAGATTCGCGTTTACTGCGACACCGCATTGTACCAAAGAAATTTGCCCACTCCCGAAGACTTTGCCAAGTCTGCGTTGGAAGCGAAGAACATGGGCTTTACAGCGATTAAGTTTGACCTTGATCAACAAAATGATCCCGCCAAATACGACCACTATAATTGGACTGCCAGTCCTGGCGAATTAAAACGTATGACAGACCAGGTTATGGCTGCGCGGGAAGCTGTAGGCCCTGACATCGATATCTGCTGTGACATGCACGGGCGATATGATATGGTTACGGGTCAACAGGTAGCGAAGCGGCTTGAAGAAGCTAATCTAATGTGGTTAGAAGAACCAATTCCTGCAGAAAATGTTGACGCGTATAAAATCATTGCCGATTCTACTACCACACCGATCTGTGCCGGTGAAAACGTTTACCTGGCGTATGGTTTCCGGCGCATGCTTGAAATAGGCGCTGTCGACATCATCATGCCTGACCTGCAAAAAGCGGGAGGACTCGGCGAAGGCCAACGCATTGCTAACCTTTCCAATCTTTATTATGTTCCATTTGCTCCGCATATGGTAGCTTCATTTCTTGGCGCGATGGCTTCTTGCCATGTCTGTGCTTCTGTTCCTAATTTCATGATCCTCGAATGGCAAATGTATTTTCATACTGATCCAATGTTTAAAGAGATTGTGACGTATGATGGACCTATGATTGAAAAGGGATTTATTACCCTGTCAGAAAAACCAGGTATTGGCGTTGACATCAATGAAGAAGGAATGAAGAAGTATGCAACAAAAGGTTACCCTTTCTTTAAGTAAAACAGTACCCTTTCATTTACACCGAATAACATCTGCTATTGAAGTTGATATTGCATTGCAAACTATGTTCAATAATTTCCTTATAAATTTGAAATTATTGAACATAGCCTATATCACTGCTGGTGCATAAACACTTGAGAACAGGGCTTATAGAATTATTGATTACTCTGATAAGACCATTCCGCCATTTGGCTGAATGGTTAATTTTATCTCCCCATTTTCCTTAACCTTCAAAGCTTTCTTGAAAGTTGTTCTGTCCGTATTATCTCCAAAATACTGCACTTCTTTGCCTGCTAATTGAGGAAAAGTAAACTTCAACACTGCAGGCTCTGCTTGTGCATTAACCCCGACAACATACCATTTACCTTCATGCCGCCTTGCCAAAACACAATATCTGCCGGGATAACCGTCAATGAATATTGTTTCTTCCCAGGTGGTAGGTACCTGTTTCATGAAGTCAATAGCAAAAGCCGGAGCATCATCGAGGTTATTCGGCGCTAATGCAAAAAACTGTACAGGGTTCTGGAATAATACAGCCGTGGCTAATTGAAATGCATCAGTTGTTCTTCTGTAGTTACCACCATCGTTATTTCGGTTGTACCTTTTGTTAAGTACCACACCACCAAACTCCATCGCGCCAGTTGCATTCCTGATAAATGGATGTAACGCAGCATTGAAAGCTTCTTTGTCATTTGCATATTGCGTGAACATCAGATTTTCAGAAGCCAATACAGCCTCGCTTCCAACATAATTCGGAAACATCCGCTCCCACCCACGCGGCAAAGTTGCTCCATGGAATACTACCATCAATCCGTATTCATTGGCATCCGATAATATATCTTCATACAGTCGCATTGTTTCCTGCTTGTCTCCCCCGAAAAAATCAACTTTAACTCCCTTCACGCCGTTTTTCTTCAACCATCGCATTTCCTTTTTTCGGGCGATAGAAGTGTGCATTTTATTTTTCGGTGTCTGAGGCGCGTCATTGGCTACACCATTTGAGTTATACCAAAGAAAAGCCCCTACTCCTTTTGATGATGCATATTTGATCAATTCTTCCATCCGATCATATCCAATATTTGCATCCCAAAGCGCGTCGATTAAGATGAATTGGTAACCCAAGTGAGCCGCGAGATCAATGTATTTAATCTGATCATCGTAATTCATGCTATTGTCCTGCCACATAATCCAGCTCCATGTCCCTTTGCCGAATTGATATTTTATTGATGGCTCATACAAAGGCTCTACTACGTCATAAGCAATAGTCGTCTCAACGATGGGCGCCAATCCTTTTCCGACGGTAATAGTTCTCCATGGTGTAGAGGCGGAAAGCCCGACTGCCGCTCCTGTACTCCCAAATCCGTTATTTTCTGTCATGTCAGGAAAGGCAACTGTATAAATTCCGTCAGGTGTTGGGTCACTCAAATGTGAACCGCAAAAACTTCCGCTCACCCCAGTCTCTGAAATAAGGGCCCATTTATCACCAACACGAAACAAACATGGAAACGTATATCCTAAACCGTTTGCGGATTTAGCGTCAATCTTCTGATCAACGTAATACCCTTCTTCGTAACTTGGCTTTGTCCTTTTGAAACCAACCATTGATTTTGACTGAGGAGTCAAGAAACCGGTTGCTTCCTGTGGAAAATTGAAGCCAGTCTTCTCTTTCTCAATGACAAGGGCAAGCGGGTCACCAGATTCAGGCAGATCATACCGTAGGGCGATGTTGTTATCACTTACTCTGAATACAATCCGCAATGGTTTTCCATCTTTATTTTTTAATCTGCAAATCAGCTCGTTGGCGACATAATGAATCTTTTCTTTTTTGATTTTCTCCTGGGTATACCATTGGTCAATGCTATTCTGTTCAATACCTTCCCAAACGAGTCCATTGGTAAAATCAACAAGGTTTGTCGCTAAACCGAGGGGAGATTGTTCTAAAATTATTTCGTTATTGTAATCTACATTATAAAAAGCCTTGCCTTCGGTTACAAATACTTTTACAAGGAGTTTTTTATCAGGACTACTCATCTCTGCATTTTGCGCTTGTAGAAGTGTTGGAATGATCATTAAAACAACAATCCACTTAAGATTTTTTCCTATTGCCATATGTGCTCTTAAATTTGACGACTTGTTAATCCTTAAAAATATAATTTTTTTTGGATAATAATTGTACATTGTACATTTATTATTAAAGGTTTAAACCATTGGATTATCCAGATGCGCTGGTGGCATATTCAATCCGTTAAATAACAAGGTTTCAGACACATGCATCCGCGATGTTTCAGCGCTGGGCTTAAGGCAGTTATCAAGTTAGTGGAAGAGTGCTGGCGCAAAGATCTTACGACGCAGCAGAAACAACGTATTCCGGAATATCAGAAATTTTTATGGGAGAATGTTCACCGATGAACGAAAGTTTAAGAACGATCTGTCCCGGAAGGCATTTTTAATTCAGCGCGAAAAGCCCTGAGCTTTTCTTTGTATTTCCTACGCAATTGGATGATCTGAACACGGTTCACATCGCGTTCAACACGAATAATATTACGCGCTTGCAAGTCATGTTTAACGTGAAGCAGGTACCATGATAAATTGCCACGCATTTCGCTGCCTATTACACTGTCGGCCTTGTCAAGTAGTTCCACGAAGCGCAGACCATCGTTTTGTTCTAATTCGCGTACAATAAATGTACAGATTTCATCATAATATTTAATAGGCATGAGCGCCCGTTTCCCGCCTACTGTTAATATCATCTCCACCTTTTTCATAAACTCACCATTCATAAAGTCACCCTTCAATGCGTACCAATACGCAATATAGACACAAACGCGGGTATGCTAAAAAAGATTACATTGACGGCAAAATAATTTATTCAAAAATGAAATGCATACGGTTGAAGTGTACTTATTACACAAATTGTTAACAATTTGTTAAACTGACACACGTAATTATGTTGTGGATTTTTACTGGATTGCGTTTTAACTTCGCGAGATTATTATAGCCCACCATGAAATTTTACCAATATGAAATCGATCTTCCACGTTATAAACGCGGATTTCATTTAATCACTTCCATTATTAAGGAGTCTATTCCCGATTTACGACAAATAAAAACCGGTCAACTTCATGTGTTCATTAAACACACGTCAGCCAGTCTTTCACTGAACGAAAACGCCGATCCAACGGTACGGCTGGACTTCGAAAGCCATTTCAATAAAATGGTTCCGGAAAACGCGCCATATTACAGACATGATACCGAAGGGCCCGATGATATGCCTGCGCATATTAAAGCGTCCCTCCTTGGCAGCTCACTACATATACCCATCACCAACGGCAGACTTAACCTTGGAACCTGGCAGGGGATTTATTTGTGTGAACACCGTGAACAGGGTGGCAGCAGAAGTATTGTGCTTACGGCTTTTGGAGAGGTCTGATGGTTCAAAGACCCTACCACCGGGTCCGATTGGCTTTGATAAAAAAGTAACTGCCATTTGTTTCAAGTTTGACGTTTGAGGTTGGTTTTACGATAATTCATAGCTTACGTAAACTTCAAGAAGAACGAACAAAAGGACGATTGAAAACTCTCAAGAGACGCAATGGATTATCCAGAATCGCCTTGAAGCTTTGCGTTTGGAAGTGTGTTATATAGGAGTTTATGGTGCCATTGTTCAACGTTGGTGTTCGATAACGATGGGTTTGTGCAAACTGTTTTAAGTTTGAGGTCTGAGGTTTGAGGTTTGACGAAATTTTTCAGGTTTAGTTTCCTTCGTTTACGCAATCGGTTAAGGTATCGCATTTAGAAAGTGTTCCGACGAAAGTCGGAATCCCGAAATGTTCGGGAGAAAAAGCCGGAACGGAAAAGAAAAAATTTGATTCGTTTAAGCGTTTAAGTATTGCCAACGGTCAGGAAGCGAGACTGCGAAAGCCTGTACTGACGAATAGAATCAAGCGAAGCGTATCACGAACACCTTTAAAAATAAACACAGGTAGTGAGTAAACGGTATGGGAGGTTCCATGTGTAAGGTGAGTGGTGAGTGAGCACGACCTATCCCGCCTGTGAGCTTCGCAAGCTTTACGCCAACGAAACGCCTGGAGAGATACCGTAGGAATCGGACGAAGCCTGCCTGCCGGTAGACAGGGAATGCGCTCTTACCTGGGGAGGTCCTAACGTCGCGAACGTCAAGGAGAAGTCAGCAGAGGTCATAGTAGTTGATAGTGTAACAGGCCGTAAGCGCTGCGGAGGTCTGGCTATAAAACGGAACAAATTATTTTATTGCTTTGATTCGGAAGTAATCTTCCAATTAATACCAAATTTATCAACGCAAATACCATAATAAGACTCCCAAAATGTCAAATTCATTGGGACTTTTATTTGTCCTTTTTCAGAGAGTTCGGTAAATAATCTGTCAGCCTCTGCTTTACTATCTGTATGAATGATAAGAGAAAAGTTGCTATATGCTATTGACTCTTCATATGCTTCTGTATTGTCAGAACCCATCAAAATCGTTTCTGTACTAATAGGCAAAGTGATATGCATAATTTTTTCGTCAGCTTCTTGGAAAATTGGCCGCTCCGTTTTTGGAACATCCTTATAGCGTCCGATGTATGTAATCTCTTTGCGAAAAACGGCTTTGTAAAAATTGAAAGCCTCCTCGCAATTACCGTTAAAATATATGTATGGATTCACTGTTGTCATAAAAATTATTTCAAATTTCTGTTAACTTTTGTGTCGTTGTAAAATGACGCCCAATATTTCACCAAATGCTTCTCATTTGTTTTCTCTGGTAATAGATCAATTTATCTTCGCATCCATTTCAGCAATGGCCACTGCCTCAACCTGAAAATTATCCCATTCTCTTGAATTTTTTCTTTCAAGTAGCGGTCCTCTTGATTCTTTTAACATCCGATCTATCAAACACTCCAAGAATTGATGCCGAAAATTTCAAACCCAATTCGCTTTCAGCATCATCGATATATTTTTTACGCACCGGGAATGCCATGATATTTTATTGTCATTATCTTATCGTAACTTTTTCAAACGCTATTTTGCATAATTCTTATGCATACGTCGTTTAGATTTGTGCTACTCAAAAATAATTAAAAATCTAAATGATGTATGCATTGGCTGCGAGTTACGAGCTGCGAGCCACCTTTAGATTTGAATCACTATTAATACTACTTACGGTTATTGTAGTTGTGATTTTCTTTTTTGGTTCTTTTTTCTTTTGTGAAATTGTGGATAACGTTAACACTGACTGAGGCAAATTAGGCGAGCT
>Ga0196965_1000602_pt1 | contig 18538 bp, 23 predicted proteins | sample S1_20metaG_FD_148668 | JGI IMG/M metagenome (GOLD analysis project Ga0196965, IMG submission 148668) | Soil microbial communities from Anza Borrego desert, Southern California, United States - S1_20 | ecosystem: Environmental > Terrestrial > Soil > Desert | place: USA: California | collected... | reverse complement strand
GTAGACATGGATACCCCCTGAATGCTAATATAAAAGGGTTCCGCCATTACATTTTATTGAAATGCTTAGAATATCTATTTTTGACAATTCACGAGCGCAATTAATAGACCTTTTTGTGGGCCCCTCCCTTTAATTTCGGAATTGGTATAATGATCCTCTAGACAGACAAAATCTCGTTCATATGCTATACACATTGTCATGGCTTTTACCTTAAAATAGACCTTGATTACCATGATTGACTCAATATTGAAGGTTGCAGTGAATCGCCATAAAGGCGGTTCGTTATCGTTCTCCATGTTTTGGCCCTCTATATTTTATTTTTTTACCGGCAGTAAACAGCAATCTCTTGCACTAAGTTGGAGAGGGTTCCAATTTTATGGATCCTGATGTTTTATAATGGAAGCCATCGAACAGGAAAAATTGCTATTTGTAGTAACAATATTCTTATTTTATAATCCTATAATCAAGAAACTTATTTTAATAGAATCCATGAATAAAGGATTGTTTTAATTCAAAACACTGATTTCTTGTTCTTTAATATTTAATGGTTTCATCTCAAAATATTTATAAAAAAATCCAAAAATTATAACAATTTTTATTAAATAGTGGCATTGATGTCTAGTAATAAATAAGATAGCACTGATTTTTATCTTTATTTTATCGGTAGCAGGGACAACTTTAGTATTGGCTCAAGTCGCAAATGCATCATCCTCACCACAGATAGTACCAACAGCAGGACAACCATTCATAATAACAGACGACCTCAAGCAAACTATAAGAACACTTGTAGATAATGGAACTAATGCGGCAATGGTAGTAGGACTCGTAGATGCAAATGGAACTCAATTTTTCGGATATGGCAAAACATCTAATGCTACCAACGCTACAACAGTAAACGAAAATACTCTTTTTGACCTTGGATCCATAACCAAAACTTTCACAACTACCCTTTTAGCAGATATGGTTAGTCATGGAGAAGTAAATCTAGATGATCCGCTTGAAAATTACCTTCCTGCCACTGTTAAGGTTCCTGCCTATAATGGAAGTAAAATAACACTTCAAGATTTAGCAACACATAGTTCAGGCTTGCCTGATTACCCCCTAATCTACATCCAAATATCACGACATATCCAGACCTATATCCTCATTACACTGAGGAAAAACTTTATGAGGCTCTATTTAATATCACACTTACAACAGCTCCAGGTTCACACTTTCAATATTCTGATATGGGGATGGCCTTGCTAGGACAGGCCTTATCATTAAAAGCTGGAATGCCTTATGAGCAACTTGTTATAGACAGGATTCTAGATGTATTGGGAATGAATAGCACGAGAATTACACTATCTGACAATCCAACACTTTTGTCTCGATTAGCGCTAGGACATGTCAACGGTACAGAAATTCCAGTAACTAATGTTTCCTTTGCGTTTTCTACTCCGCTTGCTCCAGCAGGTTCACTTCGCTCATCTGCTAGTGATATGGTAAAATATTTGTCTGCGAATATAGGCCTAATTAAGACGAGTCTAGAGGAGGCTATGCAGGATTCCCACAGTATAAGATTATATACTAATCAGAGCGCAGGACCTGATGATATCTACGTTGGTTTAGGATGGTTTAGCTCAACTAATTTTGGTTCACAGATAATATGGCATAACGGCGAAGTCTCTGGTTATAATAGTTTTGCAGGTTTTAACCCTGTTACACAAAGAGGAGTTGTAGTGTTATCTAATACTATACCACAGGATATTGATGTGGCATTTATAGCTCTTAAACCCGATTTAGAACTTTCAAGGAGTATATGGAGTCTGCTAATATCGAAATAAAATTAAATATCTTCTCTCACCTTTTTTTAAAGGTTACAATGCGATAAAAAATATTTCTTTATTACTAAATTATGTAGCTAATTCGTGTGATTAAGTTCCGTATACTATGCGGGTTCGGTGGGATTCGGACCCACGACATTTTAACCTCTTGCGATCTGGTTAAGAGCCAGACGCTCTACCTGGCTGAGCTACGAACCCTACGATTAAAAGAAATCATTAAAACACTATTTAAATCAAACTAACTCAGATTATTGAAAATTGGATAAAGAATATGAAAGTTATTTAAGCAGGAGCGGTAGCGGTTGCTTTTTGATTTTGATTTATAATAGATACTATTGCTTCTGATACTGAGCACTTTCGACTTTCTTTTTCTTTTAAAACTTTTCTATAGGCTTCCAAGGTAATATACACTGGAATAGAGCCAGTTCCTTCCAACAAGGCTTTAACACGGTATAAGCCATTTTCCATTCCTCTCTCGGCTATCTTCTTTAATTTTACTTTGTCTATTAAACCTCCTAATGGACCCATGGGCATATCATAATCCACTGTAAGTGTAGTTCTAGTCTTCTTTTCTTCTAATTCGTCAAAATCCACGGTAATTTGCCAGTGCTTGAATGGTCCCTCAATCATTTTGGCTACTATTTTTTTATGCGGAATATAGTCAATAGTCTCACAATCCCATTCTAGTTTTTTTCCGTCAAAATCTCCACTTATTCTGAAGATTGTACCTACTCCAAATCCGTTCTTAACTTCTAATGGAATTACATTTAGACCCATATTTTCTGGAAATTGATCTGCCATGTGTTCTGGTCTCGCAAAATAAGTAAAAACCTCGCTCAATGGTGCAGCAATATCCATACTCTTTTTAATGGTAGTCATAAGATATCTTGATAAACAAATAATATGAATTTATAGTTTTTCCCAACAAAAAAAAGTAATAATTTATTTAAGAGGGTTGTCGTTTACAATCTCATCTAAACATTTTATGATATCTTGTTTTGAAACATCTATCGGATTATTGTCGAGATGTCCCCTATCAGGCATGATTACATCTGCTGCTTCATCTAATGGTTGTTTAAGTTTCAAAGGTTCGAACTTCAGTTTTTGGCATATCTTTTTGAATCTTTCATAATAAGGAGAGTTGTTGAATTTGTGTGCTACCGTCGTGCACGAGGACAGAGAATATCCATGGGGAACACCCTCATTAGAAAAGACGTAGGATAATGCATGTCCCAACGTTGTTGATGAATTACCAAAGCCAATTCCAGAGAGCATAGCGCCATAAGGCAGGAGTTCCGGTTTATCATTGATTATAGCGTCTTCTAATATATCAAATGCTTCCTTGCAAAATAACTTAGTTAATGGATTTCCGAGCTTGCTGTCATACCCCTCTGAGGCTTGTGCAGCTGCATCGCAGGCAGAATTGCGCATGATATTAAATGGAGTTCCAGGTAAGAAATAAGGATCCACAATGGCTGCATCGGCTAGAAAAGCCTCATCCTGTAATAACTTTTTTTTGTGGTCAAAACTAATTACAGCATAAGTTGTCATTTCTGCTCCTGTCCCAAAAGTAGTTGGAATTAATATTTTAGGAACTCCAGTTATTTTGCTAAGGTATTTGCAGACATCCATTGAGCTACCACCACCTAGGCCAATGTAGCATGATACATTCTTTCCTTCAAATTCATTTTTTATGGTTTCAACAGTTTCGATAGCTGGATCAGGAGTAACTTTATCATAAATTAAGTAATTTTTTATGCCCATATACTCGATCCATTTTTCATAAATCTTTTTTTCAGTAGTTGTTATTATCAAAGCATTTTCAGGATAGTCAAATTCCTTTGCTGCATTTTCCCCGTAGGCTATTTTCTTTGGAATTAAAATCTTCCACACATTACCCTTGAAATGTTTTTTCAATTTAAATATTTTCTTCTTTTAATTCATCTCAATAAACATAGTTTAGTATTTCTTCCAAACGGTTATCTCTATCTAATTTGTTCACTAGCATCGGTCATAAATATAGTGACTAAATTTCATTTTTTGTCGAGAAAACCTTGGATTCGGTACTTTCAAGTCCTTGGGTACTCTAACTACTTTCAACGGTTCTAACACCGATGGATTTATTGCTAATTGACTTTAATTCACTTAATTGATATTTTAATGATCCCAAGTCTAAACGGACGCCAAGAATCTCCTTTCCCAAATTGTTTAATTCAACTTTCCTCTCTTCGATAAGATCAATAACATCAAATACCGATACATCTAAACTATAAATATAATCAGAGACTCTTTTAACCTCAAGAATAAATTCTTTAGGATCTTGGATATCATTTTTATAATGGTAAATACTCATTTCTAGGAGGAATTTCTCAACTTTTTCCTCTGACAGATCTAAACTATTTAGCATGTTCTTTAGCCTTATTGCAGAGGATAAATCATTTAGTTCAAGACCTTCTTTTTTCATCGTTACTGCTGTTGCCCTAAGTAAATCCATGTCTTTAATTTCCCCACTTCTGAATTCGTTGATGATATTAGAAACCTTCCCCGTAGATATGCCATTATTCAGAGCTATATTATCTCGTGACTTGCCAGATAACCAATCGTTTAAGACCGATAACTTGATTCGCTTAGGAATATTTCCTCCCATTTTGATATATAATCTCATATATGAAAGTATTTATAAAAAAAATTTAGACCTGGGAACAATGTCATAAGGTAATAAGACGGGAATATGACGGGAATATGACGGGAATATGACGGGAATATGACGGGAATATGACGGGAATATGACGGGAATATGACGGGAATATGACGGGAATATGACGGGAATATGACGGGAATATGACGGGAATACACTAGTGCAGGTCGACCTCATTTAAACAATTCGTGCACCTTATAGATTACTTCTTAATGATTAAAAGTAGGATTGTTCAAGTAGTATATAGACAAATGCAAGATAATCAGTTCCACATTCCTACTCTCATCTATGATAATTATTGCTCATCATGTTCCAAGTTTGCCATGGCAATTTACTACCTGTCTAGAAAGAAGATAGAAATTTTGGGTCATTATGATACAGACAGGTCCACAAGACTAAAAGAAGCAGTCTTTAAGAATTATGCCAAGGACCCCACCCGTATGTTCTGGTATATAAAAGAAGGCAAGGCATTTGCCTCTAGGTCAGGTTTGATACAAATCCTAATGGACCTCCCCCAAATGATATTGGGATTGTCCAAGTATGGTAAAGTTAACCTTGTTGACCAAAAGTGTTCAAAAGCTTGTTACATTGGAAACAACTTTTATTCAAGTTATGGTTGCGGGAATGACCCAAAAAGCATTTCAAAGCGAATTAGATATCTACTAAAAAATTCAGACTCTATTCAATGGACCTTTCACTAATATTCTTTAGATTAGACTTAAAAGTAAGAAAAATTCTAACCCTTTATTGAATTGCTTGGAATGGAGATTTCTACTGATTTTTTGATTATTGCCGTTTTGGTTCAGTTGCTCATTATTGCCATTTTGATAATACTTATCTTTTTTAAACTAAACAAATTTTCTCGTTCTTCTTCATCTTCTCACTCATCAGATCCTCCTCCACCACCAGCACTGCTACCTCCTTCTCTTCCGGTCGATATGGAATTAGACAAGAGAATAGATAAAAAATTAGCAGATATGCAAATTAAGCTTGATGAAATTTCGACCGAGTTGTCTATAACCAAAAAGGATCAAAATAAAGCTATTGCAAATCTGGCTACTCTCCTTGCAGACACAGTTAACACTGCCACCGCGACAGCCACCACTATTGCCGTTTCTGCTACGGCTCCAATAATATCCTCAGAACTCTTTGAGCGTTATAGTGATACAGACTCGATGACTAAATCAGAATTTTTAGAATTAGATTTAGACTCCTCATCACCATCATCACCATCATCACCATCACCAGTTAATGAATCAAGCACTGAATCAAAAAATATAGACTATGATCACATCTCTGTGATAGATTTAGAAAATTCTAACGCTCCTGATGATGCTGCTAGTGCTGATGCCCCATCAATAGTTAGCACATCTACGGCGATTTCACCGCCTCACTTAAACTTAAACAGTCACATCCATCAATCCGTCAATGATGATGGTGTAAATAAAAACATGCGCTTCTCTAAATCCTATCAAAACCCAAACCAATATACCAACGACCAATTAAATCATCATCATTTCAATAATTCACAACACATATCAGGTAATATGATAAAAGATCAAAAAACCAAAGATGAACGTAAAGAAGAGATCAATTTTAGAACCCAGAATGAAAATCAAAATCAAAATCCAAATAACAAGTTAGAAGGTTTACCTTTATCAAATGAAAAAATTAGTAATCCAGAGATTGATGGAATAGACAAAGAGATTTTGAGTGCGCTTCATAGGCTAGGAGAGGTCGACTACACAAATTCCAACAATAATAATGGATTGGCCTCTAAAAAAAATGACAGACTGAATGACTCCCATACTTAGCAATACTATAAAAAAAGATAGCAAAGATAATGAAATTAACGCTGATGCAAAGGATGATACAAGTAACACGGTATAAAAATAGCAATTTTATCTTAATGACAAGGAAAACAATATTCTACGCTCTAAGGTTATATTAAATCGGTGCAGCCGTTTTGGAATAAAAGGATACAAGAGAATAGCCATCATCCTTACTCCCTATTATAACCAAGCAAACCCTAAAGTTTTCATCCACGCTCTCCCGTGAGTTGACTGGCACCATTAACTTTTCATATATATTAATAAAAATTATAAATGATAATTTGCCATATACATTTTAATGATGGTCTGAAATCATTGTAGGTGACAGAGAATTTCAAAAGCTGATGATATCAATATAGACACAAAAGAGCAATTAAACAAGATTGACAAATATGAACAACATCAAACAATCATCAACCTTTTCGATTCAGGAATTCCTCTTGAAATAATTTCTTTACAGCTAGATGTCGACTTGGACGAAGTAACACAGGTCATCAAAAATGTAAATGACAGAAAAGAAAGAGAAAACAACAGTAGACTCATAAGCAAATCTAAGGTAGATGATCATTCTGTTTTTTATGTCGATGCTTTAATTGATATCCAAAAAATTATTTCTGCTTCGCAATCAAGCATGTGGAAAGCCCTCAGGTCAGACCCCATATTTACTGCCCCCTTTGAAGAAACTCAAGAGACTTTGAGTGAATATAACCATGACAAGATCAAATTAATAATTTTAAATATCGATATTGTGGGTTCTACAAAATTATCCATGAACCTTCCCATAGAGAGAGTCTCAAAGATAATACAGACCTTTACACAAGAAATGACAAAGATCATCCGTCTTTATGGTGGTTATGTATTAAAATATGTAGGTGACGCTATTCTTGGTTTTTTTAATGTAAGCTCAGATCACCTGTATACGTTATGCATCAATGCTATTAATTGTGCTAGGACGATGATAAAGGTAATTAATCAAGGATTCAATCCAGTTTTTGGGCAGTATGATTATCCAGAGATTGGAGTTAGAATAGGCATTGATTATGGAGAAAATGTCATTGTAAAGTACTACCCTCACGTCGACAAGATAGATAATCTATCAGTTTATGACTACAAGACCCTCCAAAATAATAGCGATTTAATTTCAGGTAAAAAACCTGTCTATGACATATTAGGTTATACAATCAGCATTGCCTCAAAGATGACGACGTATGCTCGGGTTAATCATATAATTGTCGGACAGCTCATATATGATGTGCTATCAAAAGAGGAACAAGAGTACTTTACTGTTGTAGATATTAATCCTGAAAATTGGAATTATATCAGCGATGAGACAGGCTCCATCTACAAACTATATCTTAACAGAGCATAATCGATTTTTTAAATTAACCAAATGGAGAGTTTCTACAAAAACATCCTGCTATGTATAGGTTAAAATATTTTTTGAAATAGAGAAAACTAATAATAATAAGAGTATTCGAAGGGAGATAAAATAATGAGAAAAAAGAGATAAGGATTTATCTTAAATGACCAAAGTTATATCATGACTAAAGTATGCTCATTTTGCGATGCGGTATTATTAAATGAATCTGATAGTTTATGTGGTGACTGTAGGAAGAAGTACAAAATAGGTTCCTTTGATAGTAGTAAAGATGGTTGCGGATGCGATAGTTAAAGAGTAACAGTCCTTACGATACGATTGAATTCCTTGCATTTTTTAAATCAACTTTTAAGCAGGGTCAGACAATGGTAAAAATCTAATCATCTTCAAAGTCATACAGCCACCGTATCATCATACCCTGTGTCAGAGAATCTTAAAGAAAGGCTTTATTAAATATTAACTCTGCTCGTTTTCTTGAATCTTCATTAACCTTAACAATAACTAATCCTTCATTTGGTTGTCCATAGCAAATCATCCAGTCATCTGGAGAATAAATCAAGAATGGAAGTGCCACGAGATCTTCTTCTCCATCGATAATTATACGGATCTTGGAACCACCATCAATAGCCGAAATCATTTTTCTAATCTCGCCAATTACATGCTCAGATAGTTCTCCAGGTTTATTTTGAAGATGCAGAATCTTATCTACTGGATAATCACACACAGATGTTTTAATTACTCTCTTTTCCTTGCCATCTATAACTGAAACATCAGGTAGATAACCAAAACCAACAAATTTTTCTGTAGTAGTATCTCCTACTGTTATAACTTTTTGAGCCTTGTTTAACATATCTAAAATTTGATCCTTAGTTACATCATTATTTCTGATCAATGCCCCAAACGGTTCTTTAAATAGATCTAATTTAGTTGGATCAAGTTTCATGTTTTTATCTGTATAGCCTATATGTATAAAATGTAATATTCAAATATTACAGCCCTTTCTTTGTATTGTAATTGATCTATTATGCTTTTTGATGAATAATAGTGTTTTTCTTGGTCGCTTGGTAAATGTTCTTGCTATTACTTTAATAAATCTAATCTATTTTTCTTGAGCTTGTTCTTGGGCCTTTTCTTGATCTATCAGCTCTGAGGCGATTACACTTATTCTTCCTGCGGTTATCTTTGATATCTTGTAAAAGGCTTGAGCATATTCTGATTGTGGGTCGGAAAGTATAACAGAAGTACCCGTATCACTGCCTTTCATAATTTGTGAAGTCAGAGGAATCTCTCCAATAAAAGGAACCTTAAACTGCTCGCTTATCTTCAAGCCACCTCCTTCACCAAAAATATGAATTTTTTCACTGCAATTATGGCACTTTAGATAACTCATATTTTCAATGACTCCTATTATCGGGATATTTAACTTGTTAAACATTCCAATTGATTTAACAGCCACGTTCATAGCTACTTCCTGAGGAGTTGTAACAATTAAAATTCCTGTGATCGGTATTGTCTGAGCCATGGTAAGAGGTGCATCGCCTGTACCAGGTGGAAGATCGATTATCAGATAATCTAGTTCTCCCCAATTTACATCTGTTATAAATTGTTTGACTATTCCTGCAATAATGGGTCCACGATAAATCCCGGCTTGTTGTGACTGCTCATAAAAAAAGCCCATAGACATTACTTTAACGTTTTCAGTAACAGGAGGTTGAATTTTGCCTTCAATTACTTCAGGAACCTCCTTAAGTCCCAACATCAAAGGCACACTTGGTCCGTAAACATCTGCATCCAAAATCCCGACCTTGGCTCCCGTTTTTGCTAGGGCTATAGCCAAATTTACCGAAACAGTTGTTTTTCCAACACCCCCTTTTCCACTCGCTACAGCCAAAATGTTCTTTACCCCAGGAAGAATTTGATCCATCGTTATTGTTCGACCCTCCATCACACGGGCCGTTACTTTAAGATCTAATTCCTTAATACCCAAATTTGAAATTGTATTTCTAACATCCTGTTCAATTTCACTATTAAAAGGACAAGCAGGCGTAGTTAATTCTAAAGTAAAAGCAATTTTATCTTCATTAATTAAAATATCTTTAATCATACCCATAGATACAATATCTTTATGTAGTTCAGGATCCTTAACATTCTTCAAAGCACTAATGACTTTATCCACGGTAACCATTATGATATAAAAATCGAGTTACTATTCTATTTAAACCATTCATTCTCAAAAGTAAGAATCGTGGATGGGTAGTGGGGAGAGTGAGTTAAAAAGAGATAGAAGACAGATTTTTATAAGTCCTTGTTATTTTCATTTAGAAAAACATAAAGTTCATAAACTGATGGTTCTGGATAATGTCTTATCTTTATTATGTTTGCTATAGCACATATGTCCGATGTAGTAAGAATTCCTCCCAGTAAGCTAACTAATTCCCTAAAGTTAACGGCTATTGGAATATTAAAGGAAAAATATGAAAGTATGGTTAGCTCCGATCTGGGCTACGTTATACTAATAATTGATGCTGAGACAAACGCTGTGGGCAAGGTGATTGCAGGTGACGGTGCGACCTACCACAAAGTCAATTTCACTGCACTTACATTTTATCCAAAACTTCATGAGGTTGTTGAAGGCGAAGTAGTTGAAATTACTGATTTTGGCGCATTTGTTAGAATAGGACCTACTGATGCTCTTTTGCATTTATCCCAGATTACAGACGATTATCTAAAAAGTGATGTAAAACAGGGATTAATACTATCAAACCAGTCTGAAAAGACACTCCGTATTGGATCGAAAATACGAGCAAGAATAACTGCTATAAGCCTAGGAAAGAGTGCATCTATGGGCAAGATAGGTATTACATGCAGGCAGCCATTTCTAGGAGCATTAGAATGGGTAGAAAAAGAAATACGACGTGCACAAGGAGGAGCAGGCGATAGTGGTAATAGCGGTGGTGGTGGTGGTAGTGGTAGAAATGACAATAGCTCTGGCAATACAGGAGCCAAGAAAGTTTCCACCGAAGTAAAGTCAGGAAAAAGGGACAAGAGATAAAAGAGTAAGATAGGATAATGAATAGTATTGGTAAAAGAAGTTGCCTGTAAGAAATGTAAAGCCTTGACAACTGGCAAAATGTGTCCAGTTTGTAAATCCACAGAACTCTCAAAGGATTGGTTTGGAATTATGTTAATACTTCATCCCGAAAAATCAAAGATTGCAGCAACATTGGAAATCACAGTTCCTCACAAATATGCTCTGAAAGTAACATAATTTGAATTGAAAAATATCCATACTCTTTATAATTATGACAATTTAAAAGAAAATTTTTTTTTTGATTCAGAAATAGAACAAAGAAACACTTTAGCGAATTTTTTAAAGGAAGATATAGGGACAGGAGATATTACCAGCAATTTATTGATCCCAAAAGAAAGTGTATCTTCGGGATCAATTATTTGCAAGAATGAAGATAAGATAAGATCTACTAAAACTACTATAGCAAGTGGGCTTGCCGAAGCAAAGATAATTTTTGAAATTTGTGGTTGTAAAGCAACACAATTCGTAGAGGATGGTTCAGTCATTTCAAAAGGCACAATTGTAATGTCTGTGGATGGGGCCTCTAGGTCCATTCTAAAAGCTGAAAGGACTGCTCTTAACCTTATCATGCGTATGAGTGGTATTTCCACTAGGACTAGAGAGTTTATAGAAAAACTAGATGATCTTTCACAAGTAGTTCACATAGCTTCAACTAGAAAAACAGCGCCGGGATTAAGATACTTTGATAAAAAGGCAGTAGTATTAGGCGGAGGCATTTCTCATAGAACAAGACTAGATCAATTAATACTCATAAAGGATAACCATATAGCAGTTGTCGGATCAGTAAAAAGGGCAATTGAATTAGCAAAGTCATCTTACGAAAGTAATAGAAAAATTGAGTGCGAAGTAGTAGATCTAGATGGCTTGGTTGAAGCCATAAGAGCGGGTGCAGATATTGTAATGTTAGATAATTTTACCCCAGACCAAGTAAAACATTCATTAGAAAAAATCAAAGAATATGGCTTACGAGATAAGGCAATTATAGAAATTTCTGGAGGCATTACCTATGATAATATTTATGATTTCGCTGTATCTCATCCAGATGTCATTTCCATAGGATCTCTAACTCATTCAGTTAAATCGATAGACTATAGTCTCGAGATTTCAAACTAGATTAAAATTATTTATGCAATCCTTTTGATACCGAAATTTTTCTTTTAACTTTGATTATAAAACAAATAATTATGATATTGCAAGCATTCTCTCTATTGGTATTAAAGCCTTTCTTGCAATTTTTTCAGGAACCTTGACCTCATATACGTCATTAACCAATGAATTATGTACCTTTTCGATTGTTATTTTCTTCATATATTTACAAATTGCATCGCTTTTTATAGGAATAAAGTCTTTAGACGGATTTTCTTCTCGCATTCTGTGTAAGATTCCTACCTCTGTTGCGATTAGAAATTGATTGTTTTTTGATAGCCTCGCCTCAGTCATCATCCCTTCGGTAGACAATATTTTACTATCCCTATTAATGTCACCTTTTGAAATATGGTAAAGGGTCGAAGAAGTACAGCTACATTCAGGGTGAACCATAAATTCAGCATCTTTATACTTTTGCAGCATAGAATTGATATCATTATTCGTTATGCCGGCGTGAACATGACATTCTCCAGGCCAAATTTTGATATTCTTTCTTTTAGTCACTTCAGCAACGTATGCGCCCAAGAACATATCAGGTAGAAACAAAATAGTACTTTCACGAGGAATGTTTTGTACTATCTTTACTGCATTAGAGGATGTACAGCAATAATCTGACAATGCCTTTATCTCTGCAGATGTATTTACATAGCTTACTACAATGGCATCAGGATTCTCATTTTTCCATTTTAATAACTCATTTGGATTGATAGAAGATGCAAGTGAACACCCAGCATCCAAATCCGGAATAAGCACCTTTTTGTCAGGACTAATTATTGAAGCAGTTTCAGCCATGAAATGAACTCCACAAAATATAATGTATGAAGCATCAGTTTCTCCTGCTAATCGAGATAATTTAAGGGAGTCTCCAATATAATCAGCAACATCTTGAACCTGTGAAATCTGATAGTTATGAGCTAAAATGACAGCATTCTTTTCTCTCTTTAGTCTTTGAATCTCTTTGGTAAGGTCTAAATTCAGAACTGACATTGGTTGCAAAACTGATAAAGTCATCCCTTAATTTAAATAGTAGTGATTTAGTCTTTCATTGCCATAAATTTTTCAAAGGTGGTAATTGTTGCCTGTAAATTTTATCGTTTCAAATGTATACAATAAATATGAGGCTCAATATATCTAGTTTATGCCTACTCACGGATCGTTAACAAAGGCCGGAAAAGTTAGAGGACAAACCCCTAAAATCCAAGCAAGAGAGAGAACTAGTCCATCATCAAAGGTCAGAAATAAGAATAATTTCCTTAAAAGATTTGAAAAGAGAATTCAGCCAGGACAAAAGAAGCCTGAAAGAATGCACAGACGTTAGATGGGAATTTCCCCTCCAAATTATCTTTAGATATCCAATCCTCAAGTTCCTTCTCTATTTATAGTATCAGTTTATTTCCTACACTCTCGATTATATGGATAAAAAAACCAACTATAACTATAACGTCATAATGTATTTAATCACTTGCTAGGATCCTCGATTCTTTCTCCCAAATAAAATATTAATGGGTAAAAATAATTCATGAGTAATGTATAGCCATATTGCGGAAACATGGAAGTCGATGTTGAAAACGAGGTCTCCAGAGTTGAAAAGTAAAGCGTACCTTTGGCGAAGAGAGCCTACATTACTTAGAATAGAACATCCTAGTCGCCTAGATAGAGCAAGGGCATTAGGATACAAGGCTAAACAAGGCATTATTGTTGTAAGAGCACGAGTAGGTAGAGGAGGTATGAGAAAGCAGCGTCCTGTGTCTGGCAGAAGACCAAAACATATCGGTGTAACACATATTAAGCAAAAAATAAGCATGAAAAGAGTAGCTGAAAGGCGTGTTTATGAAAAGTATGTCAATCTAAAAGTTATGGGTTCCTATTTGGTATATCAGGATGGAATGTATTCATGGTTTGAAGTAATTCTAGTTGATCCTAGTCATCCAGCTATCATAAAAGATAAGGAGATGCGAAGTAGAATAAACTTTAACTAACTTTCTTTTGATTCAAATTCTTTAACCCTAGTTATTATATTACTCAAGTCAGTAAAGGTCGCATCCTTATCTATTGTTATGTAATAAAGTACATCTTGATTCTCTGAAGGAATCAATATTAATGTTACAAATTCGTTTTTCGTTATGGAAAAAAGTGTTTTTCCAATTGAAGTATTAAAAGAATTTCGAAGTTGTTGTCGGACAGATTCAATAAAATGTTCATCTCTTGCTTGGTCGGGGGACAAAAGTGGTTGAGTGTTTTTTCTAAGTTTGCCAGATATTGTTCTACCAAATTTGTTAAGTATACCAATATATCGAATTTTTTCAGAAATATTTAAAACCTCTATGCATTTATTTTGGTAAGTTAATTTTGTAGAAGTATCAGTGCCCGTTTTATCCATGTAAAAGAGATGTAGTCAATTCGTCTAAAAAGTATTATTATTTATACGAATAATTCTAAATCTATTATTAAATATCTTTAAAATAATAGTTTCTCAACACTCTCATAATATGAATAAAATTTGTGTATCAGTATAGATAACAGTATGGACTTTGTGTATTTATTATCTAGAGTTTTAGTTTTACGTTTACAATTACAATAGTAAAACACATTCTAAAATCTTACCTGACGCTATCTATACAGGGATATCCTGTGATTCTTAAATAAAGATAATATTAGTTTTTTATATACCTTTTATTGATAGTGATTAAGATTAAGATGGTGGAGATAAAGAGGAGTTGTCGGCAGATGATAGAGTAGTATGACAGGTGCAAGTACATTGAATCATCTTCATATCAAAAGAACAATCTTCATCTGGACCACATGCTTCGTTAATTGGCCAGCTGCCAGGACAATCAGAATGTTTATCTCTTTTACAAAAAAAGGTCAAAAACATATTAAAATTCAAATACCTTATATATCTATATTAAATAGCTGTGGAGCATAAATCGAACCTTCCCGCACTCTCTTGACTTTAGCAACAGACAAATAATGAGGCCAAAGAGTTATCATGATAGATCCTTCTGGTACATTTTCAGGAGATTCGATAACAACTAAATCTTTTAAATCTACACCATGTTCAATTAATTTTTCCTTGCTTCTATCTATTAGTTCTGTAGGCATACCGCTACTGTATAAATAGACTTTATCGGTGTACTCTATTTTACTTGACACTAGATACTCTAAAAATTTTGCAATACAAAAATGTTCCCGTATATCTTGTCTAAAATTTCAGGTTAGTTAGTTAGTTAGTTGATCCAAAATCGTTATAATTCATCAATCTTATACTTAGTTGTACAACCTAGACATTCATATATCTCGCTACCGACCTGTCCCGACACATTGAATCTAACGATAGTTTTACATTTAGGACATCTTCCTTCAGTAGATTTCGTCTTTTTCACTGGCCGTGCTGTCTTTCTCTTTCTACTACCCATATTACATGGATCAATAATCTTAACCTTTTAATAAATTAATTTAATCTGGTTAACTTTACTTTAACCAATATTATCAAAAAATATAAAATAAATTAGTATTTGATTGTACCGAATTTAAAATAGTTAAACAATGATATATTATGAAAAACAACAAGTTCTAAAAGAAAGGTCATTTAATAAAAAAAATAGGTATTAATCCTGTCCTAATGCATTGTCACCATCATTAAATTGGTCTTGGAAGCTTAGGTTGTTACAAGATACTATTGCTTCTTCACCAGAAACACATTGTGCATTTTGTTCATTATCTTGGTCTTGTTCAATTTCTTGATCACCATCATTTCCTTTTTTGCCTTTGTTGCCATCACCATTTTGCTGTCCTGCGGCATTATTGCCTTCGTTATCTTGATCTTGGAAGCTTAGGTTGTTACAAGATAATCCAATGCTATCGCCTGCTACACACTGACTATTTTGTTCATTTACTTGGTCTTGGTCTATTTCCTGATCGCCATCGTTACCTTTACCCTTGCTGTTTTGTTGTCCTGCGGCATTATTGCCTTCGTTATCTTGATCTTGGGCATTTAAGCTGTTACAAGAGGCTATTACATCTTCACCAGAAACACATTGTCCATTTTGGCGTGACGATTGTCCCTGTTCAATTTTCTGATCGCTATCGTTACCTTTGTTTTTCTTTTCTTTTGCTATAACATCACTCACAGCAAAAGTGGGACTCATAAACAAAGCAAAGGCTACCACAGCTACCACAGCTAAAATTAGTGGTTTCTTATTGTTTAATGTAAACATTACAAGTTAAGGTAATGTGTATAATATGTATATTTCTTAAAATGATCATGTGATAATTTTATAAAATTATTTTACTGGATAAATAACTGTGGGATTATTACTATATCAAATTAAAAAAATATCATTCAAGTTGAACAAATAGTCAAAATATCTTATATTACCATTATCACACCTGATACCATCATCAAACAAACAATCAATCAATTACATTACAATAATAATTCTCCAAGCTCATACTTGAGAGGTGATGTGTATCGTATTTAACTCGGGCTATCTATCTTCATCATCATAAATGAGCAGGAGTGATGAAGAACTGAAAGAAAACAAGGATAAAGAAGGAAAAAAAAGTGATGCAAATGTGCCGGGAATTGAATCGGACCATTCTAAGACAAAGACTTTTGTAGAAGTAACCATAGTAGGCAAAGATAAAGAGGGAATAGTAGCTGATACTACTAACTACATCTTTAAAAACGGTGGAAATATTGAAAAAATTAATCAAAATGTAGTAAAGGGCCTGTTTGGAATGCACCTTGAAGCCTCCTTCCCCCTAATTGATAAAAAAAAGATGCAGAGCGAACTAGACTCTCTTGGAAAAAAGCTTCAAATGGAAGTCAAAGTGCACTTTCATGAAGAAGACAAAGTAAAGAATGTTGCAATATTAGTAAGTAAGGAAGATCATTGTCTTTTAAAAATTTTAAATTCACATGTTTCTGGTGAGATAAATTGCAATATTTCATTAATTATAGGCTCTGACGATAAACTCAAGCCTGTTGTAGAATCCTACGGAATACCATTTTTCTATGTAAACCATATAGAACAGAGTCTGGCTGAAAGAGAAATTCTACGGCTGATTGAAAAGTTTGATATTGATCTAATAGTTTTGGCCAGATATATGAGAATTCTGAGTCCTAATTTTGTATGGCGTTATCCTAATAGAATAATAAATATTCACCCTTCACTTTTGCCTGCCTTTCCAGGTGCATATGCTTATGTCCAAGCCTATGAGAGAGGAGCGAAAATAATAGGCTGTACAGCGCATTTTGTAACTGAGGACCTTGACCAAGGACCTATAATCATACAGGAATCCTTCAAAGTTTTACAAGAAGATACACTAGAGACAATCAAGGTCAAAGGCCAGCTAGCAGAAGCTGTGGCTTTATTGGAGGCGGTGAAGTTATTTTTAGAGGATAAATTAGAGGTATATTGGGGAAAAGTAAGTTACAAATAGATAATATACTTTTAATCCAGAGTCTTGAGTCTATTTATAGTCCATGGAGATCAAATTACTCAGTCAAAACAAGTTTTCGAGCCTTGTTAATGATCTAAAGGTTGATTCGGCCATTCTGCCGCTTGGATCAACCGAGCAACATGGGGATCACTTGCCATTCTCAACAGATACCCTAATTGTAGAATACATTTCCGATATCATAGCCCAAAAAGCAAATGTGATGCTTTTGCCGTCAATCTTCTACGGAGCATCCTATGAACATGATCCACTGTTTAATATTTCAATAGACTATAATGTTTTAGTCGATCTTATTTCAAATATTGGTTATTCATTATCAAAACAAGGAATAAACCGCCTATTTGTGATAAATGGGCATCATGGAAATATAGGCCTACTGCAATACATAGGACAGAATCTCTCATTTAAATACCGCGTTTCATCCAATTTCTTTTATTATATTAATTATTGGCAAATGATTGAACAAAAGTTCGATCACGCGGGAGAAATTGAGACTTCTCTAATGATGGCTATTAATCCATACCATGTCAATATGCAGCTAGCAAAACAGGGATATGAAACAAACAATGAAGAAAATGAAGATCTGTTTAAGAAAGGTTTGAATATGTCTATCAACAATCCTGGAGGCTTTATTAAATTTACTAAAAATGGAATTTGGGGTAACCCTCAAAAATCAAGCATTAAACAGGGTCAGCAAATGCTCGCTCAAATAATAAAAAGGATTCTAGAATTAATGGCTGATCCAAGATATAAATAGTCATTTCACTTACGTTTGCAAAAAACTAAATTTAATATAGGACATCGATTTGTTACACAATAGGTTAGATAAAGTTGTCTGTAGATATGGCAGTTAAAGTCCTCGATGAAAGCCTCGGTAGGGATGTTTTGATAAAATTGAAAGGTGGTAAGGTTATTAGAGGAAATTTGCAAGGTTTTGATCAGCATATGAATCTGTTACTTGAAAGTTCTGTTGAAATTCTAGAAGAAGGCAAAACAGATGAAATTGGCAATATTGTGGTAAGGGGAGATAATGTGGTTATAATATCTCCACCTCAGTTCAAATAGCCAAAACAATAAGTGAGATTAAGAGAGAGAGAGAGAAGG
>Ga0196965_1000601_pt1 | contig 18563 bp, 13 predicted proteins | sample S1_20metaG_FD_148668 | JGI IMG/M metagenome (GOLD analysis project Ga0196965, IMG submission 148668) | Soil microbial communities from Anza Borrego desert, Southern California, United States - S1_20 | ecosystem: Environmental > Terrestrial > Soil > Desert | place: USA: California | collected... | reverse complement strand
AGCATTTACTCGTCGACGAAATGCAGGACTATACACCGGTACAGTACGCTGTGATCTCGAGATTATTCAAGTGCAAGAAAACGATCCTTGGTGACATCACACAAACTGTTAATCCGTACAGCGGATCTTCGTCGGATGGAATCAACCAGGTCTTCCCGCAAGCCGATACAGTGAAGCTTTTCAGGAGCTACCGGTCAACGCTGGAGATCGTTGAGTTCTCACAACGCGTGTTAAGAAATCCAGATATCATCGCGATGGAACGGCACGGTGTGCCGCCGGCGGTAAAAGGTTTTGCAAACAACCAGGAAGAACTGACACATATTAAAGAGCTCCTCTTCGCATATCGTCACTCCGGCTATCAGTCGCTCGGCCTCATTGGGAAAACACCGGAACAATGCGGCCTCCTCTTCGATGAACTGAAAGGACAGGATGTGCATTTACTTACGGACGAGAGTACAACATTTAAAAATGGAATTGTGATCACAACTGCGCACCTGGCAAAAGGCCTTGAGTTCGACGAAGTCATCATTCCATTTGCCTCTTCGAAAAATTATCATACTGCTGTTGATCGTCGAATGCTTTATATCGGATGTACACGCGCGATGCACCAGTTAACGCTCACCTATTCGAGAGAAGTATCACCGCTCATTCAATGATCGCCCGGGAATTTTGAAGCCCATCCGGGATGATGTTAAACTACTATCGTCGTCGCGGGACAGAAGTGAAGTTTTTTATCTTACTTTGTATCGATTGCGACGTGCTGATCAAAAAAAATATGTACTCCAAATTCTGGCTCATCATTAAAGACGATACAAAAAGGACCTTTGAAGTTTGTGGTCAGGACGCAAACACAAATTCTTTTACCAATAAAACGTATGCGATGCAACGGTCCGGCATGAATGTGAGCTGCGTAACCCAGCCCATCACAAACAGAACGGCAAGCAAAGACTTCATCAAATTCACCGCGTATACTCGGGAAGATGGTCTTTACGATCGTTTGCTTAAGGAATACCGCGCGATCACAATGGGTGGCGTGAACGACTGGGTAGATGAAGATGATAATTGAAGGGCGGGTGCAAAGTGATGCTTTCAACACATCGCATCAGCTGACATTATAGTCGTCGCGAACCGTTTTCTTACCTCGCGTCCTGATGAATTGCCTTTCTTTTTATTTGGACGGAGCCTTTGCTTCTGCTTTTTCGGTGTTGATATCTTTGGCTTACCTGGCTTTGTACCATAGTACGCTTTCGCTGAAGAAGTTTTTTCTGCCCGCGATTGCGCGGCACCATCCATCATTGTTCCGAGAAACAACATCGCGATCATTGGAAGAGCGATCTTAAATATTTTCATAACCTCACATTATGAAAATCCCAGCTAACAAAAGCGTGCCGGTTCAGTCAAAGTTTACGGTGACTACCGCGTAGCCAGCATCGGGGATATACCCGTGCAACAATGCGGGACGCCATCGTGGGGCCGACTTCAAAAGCTCGACTGCAAGTTTGTCGGTTTTGGATGAAACACTCTCTTCAATATTAAAATCAGTAAGCACGCCAGTCGGGGTTACGGCAAAGCTGACCTTGACCATTCCCCGCCTCGCAGTCTGCGTCTTTTGAACCTCACGATCAAGCCATTCGTAAAACTTCGCATACCCATTAGCAGGCTGCGGAAAAATTACACTTCCATCATAAACAAAAGTTTCACCCTTCTTACTCCTTGATCGGCCGCTTACCATTTTGCCGTGCAAGAATTCTTCCTTGTAGTGCAGATCGCCGTTTTCGAAATAACCGAGCCATGTGCCCTCCTGTTTTCCATCAAGGTATTCACCGCTTGTTTTAATCTGACCGTTTGCAAAATGTTCAACAAAGGTGCCATTGCCATTTGAAACCAGCAGGTTTCCGGTGCTGTCCCAAACGTTTTTCACAAATGATATCTGATCGTAGACGACTTCTCGAGCCAGTCTTCCATTCACATGAAAGTATTGCCATTTCCCTGTGCTATAATCATCCTTGTAGCGGCCGGCTGATTCGTATGTTCGGTGATCAGAATAATACAAAAAGACACCATCGCGTTTGCTGTTCTTGTACACGCCCTTCATTTGAATGTCACCATTCGCATAGTAATCGCGCACCGGCCCCTGCCACTGCTGCGCTGTGTCGCGGTAACCCAATCTGTAATAGGTTCCGGGCCGTTCGATCTCAATCCAATTCTTGTCGTACCACACTTTCGTGAACACAAGACTATCTGATCCTTTGCCAGCGCCTGGTTCGGGTTCATCCCTCGCAACGGGCATTTGTTTGCTGAGTAGCCGATGCTCCACTTGTGTATACCGGCTCATTGAGTCCTGTACAATTTCAATGCTATCCATGAAGATGTATGATTCGTCTTCAAGAAGGCTAATGCGAAAATCATTTTCCAGTTCGCGAAAATGGATATAGCGCCGGAGTTTGAAAGTGTCCTGCTGCAAGTCAGCGGGAACATATGGCACCGCGTTAAGCAGATTGACAGCCGAATCCCATGCATGTGATTGGGCTTTAAAGAACGTCAGATAATCAGCATCGTTCAATGGCTCGCGTTTACTAAAATCACGCGCGCGTTCATCATTTGAAATAACCTGTTGAAAGAACTGGTAATAAGAAACCTGGTAGGTAGGAAGCAGGAAAAAGATGACAACAAATCCGAGAAGCATCGGAAACTCGACGCGTACTGTTTTGAAATTACGTGAAAGCAGAAACGTGAAGGCAGCAAGCGCTACTCCCGTTAACATGCCGCCGATATGTGCTGCATTGTCAGCGTTGAAACTCTCAGCGAGCGCTAAATTCAATCCGGCGAAAATTACAAAGTTCAATAATATGGATTTTATCTGCGTCAGGTCGCGGATGTTAACCATGATCGCCGCACAGATCGTGAATCCGTAAAGCCCGAAGATCGCTCCCGATGCGCCAACACCAACTACGAACTCGTTCCAGTACAAGCTCAGCAGTGCGCTGCCAAGCCCTGAAAGAAAATATATCAGTAGAAATTTTTTTGACCCGAGGGCCGACTCAACTTCACGCCCAAGTGAATACAAAGCAAACATGTTTACGGCAAGGTGGATCAGGTGTCCATGTAGAAACATGTGCATAAATATCCGGTACCATTCTCCGTCAAGCGTGAACGGGTTATATAGGGCGCCGAAGGCGAGCAAACTATAAAGCCATTTCGGATCTTCAAATGTGCCTGCATGAAGGAAACACAGTCCGAAGATGAGGATGTTCAGTGCTAGTAGCGTTATGGTTGCAGGAATTTGCCGGATGATATTCATGATCTCAGCAAAGATAACTTTGCGCCCGATAGTTCGTCGAAAAAAGTATGATTGACCGCGCATGAAAGCGCAAGCTTAACGTTCAATGAGGATTTTTTGAACAGCTAATGTTTTTCCGTCGGACAAAGAAATAAAATACAAACCACCCGGCAGGCTTACGTTCAATTGTACATTCCTCTGATTTCCAACCAGGTGTTCTGTTAAAACGACTTCTCCTGTCGCATTGATAATCTGAATCTTTGTCAACAAACGCGAACCATTCCAGGTGATATTGATTTCATTTCCATGAACGGGATTCGGATAAATCTGGATGCCCGCACCACCTTCCGGATCGGTTGCAGTAATGAGATCGTCATCAACTTCGCCATCCTCACTGCCATCATCTTCAACGCCTTCACCCTCGCTTTCGTCGCCTTCGTCGTTCTCACCATTACCATCGTCTTCACCTTCCTCGCCACCCTCCTCGTCGCCGGAATCGTCCGATCCATCATCGCCGTTATCGCCTTCACCGTCTTCATCATCCTCACCAGTGCCGTCGCCTCCTTCGCCACCGTCGCCACCATCTTCTCCGTCTCCATCTCCTTCTTCGCCTTCTTCTCCCTCACCGGAGTCATCTCCGTCATCTTCGTCTTCATCTTCACCCGATCCGTCTCCTTCGCCGCCTTCACCATCACCGGTGCCATCTCCCTCACCGTCGTTTTCATCTCCTTCGCCGTCTCCTTCACCGTCGTCTTCTTCACCTTCGTCTTCCTCACCACCATCTTCGTCATCGTCTTCTTCACCCTCCTCGCCGCTACTTCCTGTGATTGTTACAGGCGCGGACCATTCATTCCATTGATCAGTTGATGGCGAAGTTGAAGTACGACTAAAGCGCGCGCGGTAAACACCAGCACTGGTGACAGTTAGTTTATTATTGCCTTCGCCTGCTACAACAGCGCCATCCTTTTCCCATTGATAAGCCAGGTAACCTTCAGCAAGCTCAAGACGCGGGTTAAACGTAGCGGTAATTTCTGTTTTTCCATAGGCAATATGAAGATCCGATTTACTCTTCGACAACATCCACTTGTAGAGATCGGGTTCTGCAAAAGTTCGTCCCCAAACAACGTGGCCCGCATCCTCGTAAACAGTATATTTTGTCTGCGCCCCTGCATTTTCAAACTTACTTAAAACCTCTTCCGTGAATGCAGGGCTTGGATCTTTATCCTTTCCGCCCTGGAAAACCCACAACGGAATATGGCTCACACGATGCTGCTGATTGTGTTTAAAAATATTAGCCGCTTCCGTTACGGCCGACATCGGGATAGCGGCGGCGAATAACCATGAAGCTCTTTTCAATGCTTCGTACACAGCGTAACCGCCGATCGAAAGTCCTTCAATGTAGATCCTGTCTTCATCGATGTTGTATTGCCGGCAATGTAACTGCACAAGCCGAATGACATCTTCAACATTCAGCGAATCCCAGATATTCATCATCTGCGGCATTAGCACGAAACCAGGAAATGCGTTTGACGGAAGTGTGTTGTCACCGGGAAGCTTGCCGGCGGCGGCTTTACGGGCTTTGAGGTGCTGTGGTGCGCCGATAGCCAAATGATAGTCATTATTCAATAAGGGGTGATCTGGATTCCGTGGTGCCGGTGGATTGTTTGCATTTGGATCATAGGTCGCGTCCGCGTGAAAACATTCTTCATAATAACAGTTACCACGCTCCTTCGCACCATGCAACAAAACGATCATCGGATACCCGCGTGCAAAATTTTCGTCATAATTCTCTGGCTTTAGTAACCGGTAGTTCATGATAAACGAATCTTCCGAACCATCCTTCTTCCGCAGATGACCTTCATTATAGGGACTCGAGTCCCAATTCGTCATGTCGAAGAACGCATTGGTTCGAACACCTCCGGCATTTTCACGAAAGGAAAAAGTGATGTTTTCCTTCAGATAATAATAATGAGTTTCGGAAATGCTGGTACGGATGTCGAGCACACCGTACGGCATGGATGCGTTATACAGATACGACGACTTCACCTGTGCGTGAAGCGACAGCACGCCTAAAAGAAAAACAATAAAAGTTATCCACCTGCACATACGTTACCCACCCCTGCTGCGGTAAAAATTATACCATTGATTTTCGAGGTGTCCGTTAAAACTTCATCATAACAGATTCCTGAGGCGGGGCATTGCGCAGGCCGCCGAAGGTGTCCGCCGAAGCCAGGCCAAGGCGGAATCTCGGTCTGCATTTGTCATTTACCCTCACCAAGATTCCATGCCTGCTGTCGAAACCTAACCTCGAAGTCGGGCGAGATCCCTTCGCCGCAGCACACATGCCGGGCGGCTCAGGATCTATAACGCTCTTTTTTTAAAGAAAGAGAAAATTATCCTTGCGTTTCACTACTCGTCACTGCGAAGATTCCTGAGGCGAAGGGGATTGTGCAGGGCGCCGAAGGATCTCGGTCTGCACTTGTCATTGACCCTCACCAAGACTCCATGCCTGCTGTCGAAACCTAATATTGCAGTCCGGGTGAGATACCTGCCTTCGCAAAAATGCTTCAGCAGGCAAGCCTTCGCCCGCAGCGCACTCCTGCGCGGTGCGTCATAAAAAAACCGAGATGCCCTTCAGTTATCAATACTTTTTTACACCACCTCGTTCCGATACCAGCGCCCCGCAACCAAAAACCTCCCCATCCATCCGCGATCTTCGCATGCAATACATTGTATTTCAAAATCCAACACTTTGTACTGCGTGTCCAACAGTTTGTACATCGTGCCCAACTTTTTGTTTCATGAATAAAAGGGCAATAATGTGTGGTCATTTTCTCCGTTCGTCCGTTCCGCAAGAATGAACTTCCGGTTCTTCGACGTGTTTTTGCATGCCGGCGCATTGTTTCGCGCACCCGACCTTATGTTTTTTGATGTCGGCCAGTTAAAATAAGTGTTCTCTTCACCGTAAAGTCCGCCCCTTACGCGGAACCATGCACTTGCTCATCGCAAATTTGGATTCGCGAACATGTAATTTTCATTTCCAACAGTTTGTACTTCGGCTCCAATAGTTTGTACTTTGACCCGCACTTTGCACTTCGTGTCCGACACTTTGATATTTCAAGTTGCACGTTTGTAGTCCGGACGACTTAGCCCGAACCGTGGCCTCGTACAACAGAGGCTATTATCACCATCAAGGAATGACCTCGTCGCCAGCCAGTAACTCTTGAAACCTTCCGCGGTGTCACTTGCCCGTCACTAACAACCGGATGTCTATACGTTCGCGCGTTCACAGTTGATTTATGTTTCTTCAACGGCTGGTTACTGCCGGTTGTCGACATTATCTTATAATGAAAGAAAAATTGAAAACTTTGGTCTGCCGCTTGCGTGTATATCAGTATACTATAAACATTAAAGTTTATGAAAACAATCACACACAACGTAGCCGCTCTCGACCAGGTCTTGGGCCTTGCTACACCAGTTTACGATTCCCACTCATCGGGCAACGCGTCAATCGAACGCACTGCATTGACAGCGTTGCTCGAGGAATCTAAAAAATCAGTTTCCGCAGTGCACAAAGCAAAGGCAGACCATCTGCTGGCCATCAACAAACGTCAGGAAGCCTTCGCCATGCTGCCGCAGTTGGGGATGCACATCTTCCTGCACGCCGAATGCAACGGCATGAACGACAAGGACCTTGCCGACCTCGATGCTTTACGAAAGCGTTTTCGCGGACAGCCTTTTAAGTCAGGCAAATCGCTTGCCGCAAAAGAAATGAGCGAAGATGTTGAGAATGTGTCAACGCGCAAAAACCGCCAGTTGAGCTTCGTTCAAAAGGTGGGCACGCTGGAGGCCATCATCAACCTGCTTGACGGTCATCCCGCCTACCCAACCGATGCTGAATGGTCTGTCGACGCGCTCAAGGTCAGGCTTGCCGAGCTTCAACAACACAACATCACCGTTGGTGAAACACGCGGGTTACTGACGCAGGCGCGCACAAAGGCGAAGGGATTGGTCTTTAACCGCAGGACGGGCATCCTCGGAATCGCGAGAATGACAAAGCGCTACCTGAGATTGATTCTCGGTGCCAACGCTGACCTTTACAAATCGATCAGTAGAATTAAGTTTAAGAGTCAGTAAGTATGATTAATCAACAGGTATGAGACCCTCGGCAATAAGATTGTCGGGGGTTTTTTGTTGCCGGATTCCTAAGGCGAAGGGAGCCGAAGAATCCCGGTCTGCGCGTGCCATTGACCTCACCGATATATTCATGCATAGCTACAAAACGAAATTCCGAAGTTCGGGCGAGATACCTTCACCACAACGCGCTTCCCTTGGCGGTTCAGGATCCATACGCATATTTTAGTATCAAATGCGCTCAGACAAATCGTCCCACTCCGGATTCATGCTGTTGATCAAATTAACCTTCCAAACCCGTTTCTTTCCCTTGATTATTTCTCAACCGCTTGTGCTTACGTTATAGAATGATAGCCTCGATAATAAAGAAGCTTGAACGTCCGGTACCGCGCAGTAAATGCATTGAGATCTTGTTGTGTTTGATGTTCCCACAGCCGCGTTGGAAGGTTGGTGGTGTAGCCAGTATACAGTACGGTCATCGCTTTGTTTGTGAGTATGTATACCCACGCAATGTTTTCAGAGAGAGCCATGAGACTAAGCTAATGATATTTCCTTTACCTCGCACTTCCACTTCGCTGCTCCCTTTGACAAATTCCTGAGGCGAAGGGATTTAGCGGGGCGCCGAAGGATCTCGGTCTGAGCGTTTCATTTACCCTCACCCATTGACTCTTTGCGCTTGCAATAGAAATCTAACTTCAGAGTTCGGGCGAGATCCCTGCCTTCGCAAAAATGCTTCAGCGGGCAAAGCCTTCGCCGCAACGCACATACCGGGCGGCTAAGGATCCACGACGTTCTTTTTTTAGAAGTACCCTGTGCGAAGCTGAAAAGTTATCCTTATATTATTTGATGTTGCTAAAAAATACTTCAAGCATTGTCATTGCATGCCTGGCCTGCGTAATGGCCGGATGCATCGATATTGTCGAGGAGATATTCATCAACAAGGATGGATCAGGGATTTACCGATACAGTCTGCAGATGAGCGATGAACAGCAAGCTGAAGCATTCCTCAAGGACAAGGGATCATTCTACGACACAACGTTCCGCGTGGCCGACATGCAAGATCCAGTGGTGCATACTTTCAAGTATCCCGACATCATGAAGAAAGTGAGCGTAAGAATGCAGGCGCAAAAATCGGGAAGCAGCATCAACGTCACAATTGAATTACCGTTCGATCATCCGGGAGAAATTGCGATGTTCCAAAAAGACATGGCAAGATACGACAGTACATTTTTCAGCGTCCATTCTCACATTGAATTATCAAATGGAAAATTGATTCATCGGCGAATTCCGAATCCATTTCTCCAGGAAGAAAAATTTAACTTGATTGCCACGCGATTGTTAAAAGACGCAACATTTAAAACCATCTATCACTTGCCACGACGAATAAGAAAGCACAACATTCCGCAAGGCACAGCCAGTAAAAAGGAACTGACACAGCGACTCATGTATCTGGATGTGATCAATGGAAGCCTCCAGCTACAGAATGAAATAACTTTCCGCTAACGATCTTGCTTAGTAGATCGACAAAAATGAAAGGCCATCGCGCGCACGATGATGACCTTTCAAACCATCAACGAATCCGCAGGCGGAATGTATACGAAAGCGCTAACACGAATAAAAATACCAATGGTGCCATCCATGGAGTTCCTGTCGCAAGGTGAATCCACGCCGCGCCAATAAATGTAAATGCGAAACCGGCATACGCCCACTCTTTCAAACGATCCCAGGCCGGTACAAGCAACATAACGGCGCCAGCAAGTTTCGCCACGCCGAGTATTGCGAGGAAATAAAGAGGAAGTCCTATTGCATTGAAGCCCGCGACCAACGCGTCGTGTTTTGTCAGGTACATGAACGCACTTGTAAGCATTGCTGACGAAATCAAGCCAGTCGTCACCCAGTAAAGAATTTTATCCCTTTTCATTGTGATGTTGTTTTTGTTCGCACAAAAATCAACGACCGCCAATATACTTTCGCCATGGATTTCCCTTTGGAAACCAGTTTCCTGAAGGAAACCAAATTGACGCTTCAGTTGTTTGTAGTGAAATTAGCACTATGGAACACGAAACGCTCATAGCCACCCCGCGAACAAAACCAGCTTCATGCACCGCCGGACGCCAGGAACGAACTTTAGGCACACGCGATGCAATCGAAGTCTTAAGCGGCAAGTGGAAAATTCAATTGATCGGTGCGCTGCTCTTTGGTGGCAGGATGCGTTTTATGGACTTGTTACGTGAAGTGGACGGCATCGGTGCGAAAATGTTATCAAAAGAATTGCAGGATCTGGAATCGCATCAGCTTGTCACACGTACCGTGAAAGAAACAAAACCGATCACAGTTGAATACGAAATTACCGGGTATGGCCTTACGCTCGAACCGGTAATCATCGCCATCGCGCACTGGGGCATCGCACACCGTCGAAAGATCATCCGCGGCGAGGATCCCGAGCCTGAAATGCTATCGGCGCTTAGAAACGCAGGTTGCGCTAAATCAAACGATAGCGACATCGCCTAACGATTGTCTTTTACGAAAATATACAACAGCCCAAAAATTCATGGTTGGGTGTCAATTCGTTTTTATGGTGTTGCACCGCCGGCGCTTTCGCAAACCCTGATGCCGGGCTATCCGCTACAAGTCCTCGCAAACCGCGCCCATACCTGCGCATGGCTCCGGGCTTTCCGCTTCTATCCCTAACACACGTTCTCCGAAATATGGGCAGGTTGCAGCAGGAGAGCGTGCTGTCGAATCTGTACTAAGCCCGCTTTTATGGAACACATTTTTTCCGCAGTTACAAAACAGTCGACTATGGAAAAAAATAAAAATAAAAAAGATCAATATGCATTGGTAACGGGTGGAACAAGCGGCATCGGGTATGAAATAGCAAAGCTTCTTGCGAAGGACGGCTACAATCTCGTGCTTGTCGCTCGTTCGAATGAACGTTTGCTCGAAGCAAGTGACGAATTTCAACAACTCGGTGTTGACGTTCACTTGATCGATAAGGATCTTTTTGATCCCGCCGCTGCAAGAGAAGTGTTCCAGGAAGTAAAAGCAAAGAATATTACGGTTGATGTTTTGATTAACAACGCTGCGCAGGGTCAGAAGGGCGCATTTCATGACGTTCCGCTTGAGCGCCATCTGGAGTTGATCCAGCTTAACATTACGTCGTTGATCACGCTTACGCGCTTGTTTCTTGGCGAAATGGTGTCACGCAATCATGGCAAGATTTTGAATCTCGCTTCCGTTGTTTCAAAAACGCCCGCACCGGAATTTTCTATTTATGCGGCGAGCAAAGCATTCGTGCTGTCGTTTTCAGAAGCGATTGCTCATGAGCTTGAGGAAACAGGAATCACAATAACCGCGCTTCTTCCCGGAAGAACGGATACTGATTTCTTCTTTAAAGCAGATATGACCGAGACGAAAGAGTTCCAGGATCACCAGCTTGCTGATCCTGCAGTGGTAGCAAAAGATGGTTACGATGCCTTGATGAGCGGAAAAAGCAGGGTTATCTCGGGATTGCAGAATAAAGCGATGGTGGGGATGATGAACACAATGCCCGATGCATCGAATGCAGAAAAAATGCACAAGAATATGCAGCCAACCGAAAAGCCAGCTGATGAACGTCGGGGCCGGCCCACGCACGCTGCCTCTGAAAAAGAAAGAGATGCGCTGGATAAGGAACCGCAGCAATGAAAAAATGAGAGGGCGAAGGTAGTTCGCCCTTTATCGCACGTTTTTATGTCGACGCACGCTTGAAATAACTCAGCCACATTAATTAGGTATAATCTTGTTTTGAGTCGTTTATTCCATCGACGTTTCAAATTGATTGCGCAATTTCCTACGTGGAATCCGTACTGGCCGGTATTTCGATCGATAAGGCTATGCGCTAACTTTCCTTTTTATCCCACAACAATGAAGCGATTGATCTTACTAATTTCCGTAGCCCTCTTCGCGTGTGGCGGCAGTGAAGACGAAGAGCCACAAACAGAAAACAGTTTCCCCTATCTGGAAGAAATTACCACACCTGATAGTTATGCCGAATCGCCAGTCGAGACGGTGACGCAACTCCAGGATGGAAAAATCCTGATTACACAAGCACAATATTCGGGATCACTGGCCAACACACACAACCGCGCATTTTTGTTTAACCCCACCGACAAATCATTTGAAGACCTGGGAACAATGATTCGGTTCCGCCAAAATTACTCAGCGCAACTACTACCCGATGGAAAGGTGATGGCCATTGGCGGATACAAAAGCGGAGACGATTACCATACGACTTCAGAAATATTTGACCCGGTTTCCAAAACGTGGAGCACGGCACCGGAAAGCTCAGTGGAGCTTCCAAACGCCGAATCGGTCTTAGCAAATGGACGCATCTTTACCAATACGGCAACGTTCGATATCGAGAGCCAGACGTGGATTCCGCACAACTTCCGAAGAAGAAACGCGGTGATTAAAACCATGAACGATGGCCGCGTCATCTTGGCAGGAGGTGAGTACGCGAACGACGATATTCACTCGGCATTCTACCACATCATGAATACTGAAACGCTCGAGGTTGAGAAGCAAGGCACGATGAACCAGGAATACTACAATCATTCAATGGTTGTTCTTGATGACGGTCGCATCATGATCGGCGGTGGAAACAGGGAAGTGCACATTGATGCAAATCCACACGTTGAAATTTTTGATCCCGCCACTGACACGTGGACAGTGGATGAGTCACAGGTTATTTACAATTCTGATGGCTGCCTGTTCAAACAATCTGATGGCAAAGTGGTTGCTATCGATTATGTGTTTTCTGACCATTTTTTATTTGATCCTTCTACCAATACGTGGGCGGACATTAAAGGAACGTTTCCTTCCTGCCAGTCGTGTCCGAAAACAATTAACATCGGCGGCGGAAAGATGCTGCTATTCTTCCGGACATATAAAAGTCACGAAGGCGTGCCAACCGCGTTGAATAAAGTTTACATCTATACAGAAAGATAATTATGGGCTGCCCTCCTGATCCGGTTGATGTGGGAATATGGCGAGACAATGATGCCACGCGTGCAATGAATGAAAAGTATGATGCGCTCGGCAAGCAGATGACTGACTCGTGTGAATTGCTGGAACACATCATAAAATTGCTTCGAGAGAATAGTGAAGTGACTGACATACTTTCAACTGTTGCACTGATTGACCAGCACCAGCCAGTTCAAGCGCCTTCGGCTGCGTACCACGGGTTATACGCCGACGCGCAAGAAGCCTCCGACAAAAGAGAATACGCTGCGCGGTTGTTGAAAAGTCGTGAGCAGGCGCTGTGCATTGTGCGTGATAGTATCTTAAAACTCGCAAACTACTGCCAAGACACGCTGAGCTTGGAAGACAAAGACGCAATCAATCGCGAAAAGCAGTTACATCTCGAACACAGGGAAGACGACCGAAAGACATGGCTTAAATGGCTGCAGAATCAAAAACAATCCGCATTGTATTACCTTTCATCAAATAAAAACAAGAATCAATCACGTGCAGCTAACCACCTACGAAAATTAGCAGCATCACTGGATGCAGAAACCGATCGCGTAAATTCTATGACTGCTGAGGATTTGCTCGCATCGAGGGATAGCTTTGGAAACAATCCACGCGATTTCGAGATCAATTTCACACTGATACGATCGTAGTAGTCATTCGTGCTTTAAGGCCGACACAGGGTTTGTCATTGAGGCTTTGAGTGTTTCGAATCCGACAGTCAGCAAAGTGATTGTTACCATAATAAATACGGCCCCACCAAAAACCCAAAGGGAAAGGTCAGTCTGGTACGCAAAGCCTGACAGCCATTGCGATGACAGATACCACGTCACGGGTAACCCGATGAAACAGGCAATCAAAAGCAATTTCGCGAATGTCCACAACAGTAAAAGTACCATCTGCGTATTGCTTGCACCAAGCGTTTTCCTGATTCCGATTTCTTTTGTTCGTTGTTGCGATAGAAAAGCAGCGAGGCCATAGAGGCCCACACACGTGATCAGTATCGCAAGGGCCGAAAATTTTTCGGTGATCTGAGCGACCTGTGTTTCATTTTCATACATACGACCAAACTCATCGTCAATGAACCAGTAGTTGAATCCGAAATCGGGATAGACCTGTTTCCACTTTGTTTCGAGCATCGGAATTTTTTCACTGATCTTTCCTTCCGGAAGCCGGACGTGAATGATGCGATCAAAGCTGTGTGGTTTCGGCGAGATTGCAAGCGGATCAATTCTGTTATGCATGCTTCTGTAAGGGAAATCTTCCACAACGCCAACCACTATTCCTGTGATCGGTGCAGCGGTTGAATCGGGCGGGCCGTAATTCATTACGTGCGCAGGACGCACAACTGTTTTTCCTACGGCATTTTCGGGTGTCAGCTTTAACGCTTTCACCGCAGATTCGTTTAAAAGAATTGCAGTGGAGTCGCGCGTATTATCATGATCGAAATCCCGACCTGCAATGATGTTTAGTCTGAAGGTTTTTGGAAAGTCATAATCACCGTTAAGCTGGAACCATGAAAACTTTTCCTCGCTGATCTCAGGGAACTGCATTTCCATGTTGATCGGCCCAAAAAAATCGAGTCGTGGCAAATGGTTTGCGAGCGTGACAGCTTCAATTTCCGGATCCTGCAGGATGAGTTGTTTATAGGCAAGATACTTCTGGTCGTCAGCCCGGCCTGAAAATCCTCCATATCGTATTGAGACTACCTGCTTTCCTGTTTCATTTAATTTTGAGTTTCGCATCAGATCCATTTGACGAACAAGGATCACCGTTCCAGCGAGTAACATGACGGCGACAACGAATTGCACTGCGGTTAGGAATTGCCTGAAAGTGTTTGAGCCCTTCCGAAAAGCAAACTTTCCTTTCAGCACATTGGCAGGCTGAAATCCGGAAACAAAAAGCGCCGGGTAACTGCCAGCAAGAATTGTTACAGACACAATTACAATCGCGATCAGCGCTAACATGTCTGGCGTAAAAACATCCTTAATGTGGAACACTTTTGAGGTGAGATCATTGAATTGCGGCATGAAGCCGATCACAATTAATATAGCGATAACAGCAGCGATGAGCACAAGAATAAACGACTCCAGCATGAACTGGGTAAACAACTGAAGTTTTATACCACCAAAAGTTTTCCGCAAACCAATTTCTTTCGCGCGCGCCACCGACCTTGCTGTGGCGAGATTTACATAGTTGATACAGGCAACCAGTAAAATAAGCACGGCGATTGAAATGAAAACGTAAATATATTTTTCGTCCGCCGACTTGCTTGAAATGCTCCAGTTGATCTCCTGATCAAAATGCGCTTCCGTGATTTTTCGGATCAGTGGTTTGAATTTGAAATCAAGCTGAAATCTTTCAAGAATAGCGTTTGCGCGTTTTTGTAAGTCCTCCTGGATAACAGCAATTTTAGTTTCATCGTTACAGACAAAAAATGACTGTGTCCACATGTTCGCCCCATCGTTGTCAGCCATGGAACCATCGAGCATTGTTTCCAGATCTGGCGTTACCGGCTTTAATGAAAGTATATTAAGAATGTACTTCGGCCTAAGGTGTGAGTTCGTTGGCAGATCTTTGTATACACCTGCAATCATCATCGGAATTTTTTGACCATTCGTCAGGAAGGTGTGTGAGATGTTGACGACCTTGTTGATCGGATCCAGATCGCCAAACAATTCCTTCGCGGCGCTTTCGCAAAGAATCATGCTGTTAACTTCCTTCAGTGGGTCTGAAGGATTTCCTTTGAGCAAGGGAATGGAAATAATTTCATGGAAATTTCGCTCTGCCCAGATAATATCTTCTGTGAGAACAATTTTATCTGCTTCTTCAAACTCGATGCTCGTGGGCATACCTGTCGTTGTGAAGCTGGTAATCTTTGAAATTCCGCTGTAGGTGTCTTTAATATAGTTATCCCAGCCTGCGGGTGAAGCAGGATATGCTTCGCTTTGCCCATTCGGATATTGGATCCGGTATCCGAGTCTGTAAGTATTTTCGGCGAAAGGATGATGGGCATCGAATGTGCGCTCATGTCGTACATAAAGAAAAATAAAGATGGCAGATGCAAGCCCTATTCCAAGTCCGAGCGTGTTAATAATGGTGTAACCGCGTTGCTTCCGAATGTTGCGAAGCGCCAGAAGAATATAGTTGACAAGCATAACTTTGATGGTTTGAATTTAGCAATGACTTTCGGTTGCTATCCAAATATCCTAAGCTTTAACTTGAAACCGCCGGCGGAATTGTAATAAGATGTAACAGAAATTGAAAAAAGTTTCAGCTGGAGAAATTCTTGTAAGAGAATCGTCCTTTCGATTACCCAAAAAGGAGTATGAAATGAGCAAGAAAAAGCCCGCATAACCTGCGGGCTTTCCTTGATGGCGTCTCAATGCCGTCTATTTCTTTGGCTTCGAAGATTGAGGGCCGTTCACGTATTTCATGGGAATCGGATTTTCCTTCGACTCATCATTCCAAATGATGCTTAACACATACCAGCGATCGTTTTCTTTGATCAACTCAATGCTGTTAATGCCGCGTTCATTCATCGGTGTGGGCGTTCCGAGTGTAAATTCGTAAGCACTGAATACCTGCGCTATATTGCCATACACATCTTCCGTACGCCCGATCTCTTTTTCCATAAAGGAAAACTTCTCAAACATCGGTGCATTCATTTTAATGTATTCCTCAGGAGAAAACTTCTTGAATGTTGGTTTTCCATCTGGTCCGGGTATCATGGCAGCCATGTAAGCGTCAGCGTAGAATAAACTTCTGAAGCGATCCCAGTTACGCGGCCCGGCCTCACCGGAAATTACGTCATAAAGACTCTTAACAACGGCGTCGATCGTTGCGACGTCTTTCGGGTCAGCTTCTACAATCTTTGACTGCGACACTTTCTCGCCGGCGTTACCAAACCATGCATTACGAACAACCAATTGCTCCGGCGTTGGCGATGGATTTAACATCAGTGAGTAAGTGTCATTGAAAATCAATTTAGACTTCAACACCACTTCTTCGGGGCTTCCAGCCTCATTCATCCGGCGCACTTTTACCGCGATATCATCGCCCTCTTTTGCTGTCTTTGTGAAATTTTCGAAAAAGGCCTGCGCATTCTGGAGGGTAATCAACTCATCGTTCACGGCCAGGATCTCATCACCAACCTTATAACCCAGCGCCTTCCCCTGCGCATTCATGGAACCGGTTCCAACAATCTGGAGATTTCCGTCCTTCGATGCGTTCAATTGAATACCACCCATTGTAGGGGTTTTGCCCATCTTCACGTTAACACCAGCGTATCCGAAAAATTTGTCATACGGAATTGATGCCGGGCCTTCAACGTAAGTTTTGAAAAACTCGCGAACTTCAGGGTAAGTCAGCTTGGTAATTGTTTCAAACAACTTATCGTCATCGAAATACTCAACCTTACCAAACTTAACACCCAGGTCATGTTTCAAGTTTCTGATTCCGTATTGTCCGTTTGACAGTTTCAGCAGGTATACATCAAGCGCAGCACAAATCAACGCGCCCTTCTCGTATACGTTTCCGTATTGTTCTTTGTGCTTTCCCGCGCTTTCTTTGCTTAGCTCGGTGAAGGGAAGATTGTCATCATATTGCGTTTTCGAATTCTTTATCTTCTCAGAAAGCTTTGCCAGGAATTGTTCCGGACTAGCCAGTCCTTCAACAACCTGCACATGATCTGATGCATATTCCGTGCTTCCCTCGTATAACCACAGGTGTTTCGAAAGAACAGGTTCATTAAAATTAAACTCCTTTACTTCTCTTGAACTAATCGTTAACGGCGTTACGATGTGGAAGAATTCGTGCGCACTAATATCCAGCAAAATTGGCGCAAGGTTCTGAAACGGATGTTCAGGCAAAGCATAGAATGAAGAAGCGTTGTGCTCAAGAGCACCTGTTCGCTTAAGCGGCGGTTGCTCACCGTTAAAATAAAAAATGAAGGCATACTTATCGACAGGCAATTTTCCGCCAAGGTAGTTTTTCGTTGCCTTCAACATTTCTGTGAGCAAGTCAGCGATCTGGTCAGCTTTCACCATGCCTCGTGGCGAGTAGGAAGAAATGAGAACATTTGTCTTTCCGAGTTTGATTGAAGCTGTGTCGGGCTTAGAAAACATAATCGGCGAGTCGTACAAATGATCAGCATTCTCCAACCTGAATACATCTGTGGTGTTATTGGTTGTCGTGGCAATGAGTGCCGTTGATGCATAAAAGCTATCAGGCTTTGTAAAAGTCAGCTCAAAAGGAACTTTCTTCATACCCTCGAAGTAGCCGAAGAAGCCAGGCGTGTTGATCACGAAGTTCTTTTTGTCTTCGATGTTCGTTCCGGACATATCATATATGTCATGCTCCTTCTCAGATTCCCATGTATCCTCTACCTGATATGAAATGCGACTAAGTTTTGTAGCATTTGAAATCTGCCAGCTATTCTCGCTCGCTTGTTTTACCGGCAATGGCTTACCTGATTTGTCAGTTGCAGTGAAGCTGGAAACAAATTTTCCGTAATCGGCATTGCTATAGGTGCCGGGTATAATTTTCGGCATATAAAACGTGATCTGCTTTTGCGAAATAGCAGGCGTCTGTAATTCAACCGTCAGCTTATCATCGCTCACTTTATTCAGATCGATGTTGTAGCGGTAAATGTCTTGCGCGCCAGCGTGCAGAAAGAATATGCTGCACAGGGCTACAAGCATTGAAATTCGTTTACGATTCTGGGGAGTCATTACTTGAAATTTGGTTAGTTTGTGAATATAAGTATGCAGCGATGTCCGGGAATTACAAAAGGTTTTCAAAATATTCTTTAATGATATAACGCGAGCCAACGTACCTTGCCATTCAACTTGCTTTAAAACCGTTGTTGCTAAGTTTTCGCGATGAAACCGCTTATTAATAAACAGTACAGGCTCGAAAAATTCCCCGGCAAGGGCGGCTGGACGTTTGCACGAATACCGGAAATAATGCAGGATAAATCTAAACCGTTTGGCTGGGTAAAAGTGCGCGGCTCCATTGATGGAATTGAATTCAAGAAATACCACCTGATGCCAATGGGCAATGGCAATCTGTTTCTGCCGGTGAAGGCTGAAATTCGAAAGAAAATCAAAAAGAAAGAAGGTGACCATGTGCGGATTGT
>Ga0196965_1000600_pt1 | contig 18626 bp, 15 predicted proteins | sample S1_20metaG_FD_148668 | JGI IMG/M metagenome (GOLD analysis project Ga0196965, IMG submission 148668) | Soil microbial communities from Anza Borrego desert, Southern California, United States - S1_20 | ecosystem: Environmental > Terrestrial > Soil > Desert | place: USA: California | collected... | reverse complement strand
TCAGTAAGTTTAAGGATCGGCTTATGAGTGGTTAAGCTCAACCAAACCACCGCTCTTCGAATTAGCTTTTTATCCCAGTTACACAATCCTACAAGCCAGGGGGTTTTTATCCTTGCCAATTCTGACGCTGCAGGCTCATCCAATACAACATTTACATTGTGGTGCATTTGAAGGAAAGAAGCCGGTACTTCGTCCGTTACTTTGTCTTCCACTGTTTTTTGAATCACTTTTGCTTTTCCGGATCCCCAAGCCATGAGAAATATTTTTTTGGCTTTCAAGATCGTGCCTACGCCCATTGTGATTGCCCTTAATGGAACAAACTCTACCTTTATAAAATCTTTGGTTGCATCTGTGATGGTAAGAGGATCAAGTTTTATCAGTCTTGTAATGGAATTGATGGAAGAACCTGGTTCATTAAACCCAATGTGTCCGGTACGTCCTATACCCAAAATTTGCACATCAATCCCTCCCTGCTCTTCTATCTTTCTTTCATATTCCTGACAAAACTGCGCCACTTTTTCAATTGGCGTAGTACCATCAGGAATGTGAATGTTTGCCTTTTTAATATCTATATGTTTAAATAAGTTCTCATTCATGAAGTACACATAGCTTTGCAACTCATCAGGTTTCATCGGATAGTATTCATCCAGATTAAAAGTTACAACATTCTGAAAACTAAGGCCTTCTTCTTTGTGCAGTCTTATCAGTTCTTTGTAAACATTTAATGGAGACGACCCTGTTGCAAGACCCAATACTGCTTTCTTACCTTGTTTTTGCTTGCTTCTAATAACTTCAGCAATCTCATGAGCAATATGGATTGACCCCGTTTTTGAATCGTTGAAGATTGCTACCGGAAGTTTTTCTAATGTTCTTTCTGAATAATTTAAAATTTCCATGTTACAAATTTTGGGTGAATACTAAACATTTATATTAACCATCGCATTAGAAATAAGTTAATAGTTTACATTTAAATTCAAATATTACCCAAACGTATAAAAGATTTTTTTGAAAACCAATAAAAAACACAAAAAAATGTGTGCGCACACACAAATTATTATTCAAAAGAATTATTTAATTTTAAAAATTCAGCAAATCATAAGTTTAAAGGAAAAAATTCGCTTGAGGTTTCTCCCCATAAATTATAAACTATATTTGTTGATCATTATCAAATTCATACAATTAAACCATTTTTTCACTCATAAAACTTTATAAGTTGGAAAACAATCAAGGGCCTATAAGAATTAAAGATATTGCTGAAAAAGCCCAGGTTTCAGTAGGAACAGTAGACAGGGTTCTGCACAACAGGGGACGCGTTTCTGAAGAGGTCAGGGAAAAAGTCAAGCGGATTATAAAGGAATTAAACTACGAACCCAACTTGATAGCAAGGACGCTTGGTACCAATAAGACTTATAGGTTTGCAGCCTTGATACCGGATCCTGATCAGGATTCCTATTGGCTTGACTCCAAGATTGGCATTGAAAAAGCTTTCAAAGAATTTAAAGGATATGGGATCGTCGTAGATTTCTATTATTTTGATTTGAACAAGGTGAACACTTTTTTAGAAAAGGCACATGAAGTAACTGAAAACAGACCAGAAGGAATCCTTGTTGCTCCTTTATTTCTCAGAGAATCACTCCCATTCTTTGAAAACTGGGAAAAGAATAATCTTCCTTATGTTCTTATCAATACCCAGATCAGCGAATCTTCCCCTTTGTGTTATATTGGTCAAGACTCTTATCAAAGCGGAGTTCTTGCCGGAAAGCTTATTCAGTACGGCACCCCTCACCCAAGCACTTTTGTAATTGTGCATATAGCTGAAGATATTGCAAACTCAGCTCATTTGATCAAAAAAGAAAAAGGGTTCAGGGATTATTTCACTTCATTGGAAGAAGAAGGAAAAGTTTACAAAGTTATTAGTGCAGATCTACCTAACCCTAATCATATAAGTTTTACGGAAAAGCTGGATTATTTATTTGCTGAAAATCCGGATATAAAAGGGGTTTTTGTCACCACTTCAAAAGGTTTTGAGATTGCTTCTTATTTTGGAAAAAGAGGAATAAAAGATCTAAGACTTATAGGATACGATCTATTGGAGAAAAACCTCGATTATCTTAACAAAGGAACTATTGATTTTCTAATCAATCAGAATCCTAAGGGACAAGGCTATTTTGGGATATTAAGCCTGACAGAAAGTATAGTATTCAGGAAGAGTATCAATTCCTTAAAATATTTACCGCTGGATATTATAAGTAAGGAAAACCTGAAGTATTATATAGAGGCAGACAATTAGGGGGATTTTGAATTATGAATGATGAATTTTAAATTAAAAGCTTTTAAAGGCACGTAATTAAATTATTTATTGAACAGATTCAAAATTCAAAATTTAACATTTAACATTTCTTAAAAACTCAACACCGTCACTTCTACCCTTCTGTTTAATCTTCGGGTTTCTTCTGTTGTGTTGCTGGCTATTGGTTTGGAACCGCCATAGGCTTTAATTTTAATTCTTTTACCTTCAACGCCCCTTCTGACCAAAAACTCTTTCACTACTTTTACCCGGTCCTCAGATAACTTAAAATTTAATGCTGCATTTCCCCTGTTGTCCGTATGGCCGGCAAGTTCAATATGAATATTTTCATTTTCCTTTAATAATTTGGCCAGCCTCTCCAATTCAGGATAAGAATTTTCAAGAAGAGTCGCCATTCCTCTTACAAAAAACACATTCTTCAACTCTACCTTTTGTCCTACCTCAATTGGGATAAGATAAAGGTCTTTTTTGATCTCGGTATAATCGCTAAGATTAGAAAGATCTATATTTTCTTCTAAAGATAAATACCCGGACGCTTGTGCCAGATAAGCATAATTTTTCCCCCTAGGAAGAACAATTTTATAATTCCCGTTCTCTGGATTTGAATTAGCTATTCCCTGTTCAATTCCATTCGGAAGGGTTTCAAAAATAATTTTTGAACCAATAGGCTGCTTTGTTTTTGCGTTATAAACTGTTCCCGCTAAAAGGAGCACCGGTTCGGGCTTATGTTCTTTAGGGAGTCCAATCCGATAAATGTCTTTTGAATTGCCGATTGAATTTCTGGTGGAAACCAAGTAGGCATAATCCCCTGCTGCCGAAACAGAATAATATCCATCCCAATCGGAAGAATTGACCTTTGCACCCAGATTTACCGGTTTAGACCAGTTTTTCCAGGTATCATCCAACCGTTTGGTGTAGTAAATATCACTTCCTCCATAACCATCATATCCATCCGAAGCAAAATATAATGTTTTTTCATCTGCTGCCAGAAAAGGTGAAAATTCTGCATTTTTAGTATTCACCGATTGCCCGATATTTATAGGTTCAGCCCAGTTGTTTCCGTCTTTGTTAAAGCTGACATAAATGTCCTGATCCCCATAAGAATCACTCTTATTTATTGCCATTAACAGAACTTTCCCACTACCAGAAAAGCAAAAATCCAGGTAAATTCCTTTATTTGAAAACCTTTCTATGTTGAGTCTTTCCGGCTTACTCCATCCCCCTTTAATTCTATGACTTACCGAAGCGCCTGGTTTAAAACTTCCGCCCTCTTCATATTCATTTATAAGCAATAATGTATTTCCATCTGTCGATACAGAACTTACGCCATTTGGGTTTCTATCATTCAATGGCTTTCCAATATTTGCAGCATAAGACCATTCATTGTTCTTACTTAATTCAGCATACCAGATGTCCTGGTCATCCCTTTTGCCGCCAACATTATAAGCATAATTTTGTCTACAGAAATAAAGTGTCTTTCCGTCAGCAGAAATTATCGGTTTTGTTTCTGTAACTCCTGTATTAATTTTTTCTCCCAAAGTTTCCACATCTGAAGAGAAATTAAGGATAGCCTGAGAAGCGGAATTAACCCTGGAAGCCACCATATTGGAATCTTTTATGGAATTTAGATTTATCGGAAGCGTGGAAGTGGTAATGCCAATTGCATCAATCTGGCACCATCCCTTTTTAGCAATTGAATTTAGTTTAACTTCTACCCTGTCTACTTTATAAGAAGCATTGGCTGGCAATTGCAATGTGAGAAGTCTATAGCTTTCAGGTAATTCCTGAGGAAAATTTTTATAAACATTGTATTTGGTACTTTTCTCATCATATACATTTACTTCGACAACCCTTCCCGGAGCATTGCTTTCAACTATTACGATTTGTCGGATGACTTCTACTTTTAAAAATCTTGCAATAATGGTTCCTAAGGCTGCGTCTGACTTCATTTTGAAAGCCTTAGGACTGATTTCTCCCAAAGAAGCATTTGGTTCTCCCAAAGCCTGTTTTGCTGAATACTCTTCCTCACCAAACTGATTATACTGATAAGAAATTTCCGAGCCCCATAGCACCGTCTGGCTGCGGCAAAGATTGCAGAGCAAAAGAAAAATCAAGGTATTTAAAGTAAATCTCATAAGCCAGGTAAACTCATTGAAGATAGGAAGGTTTATATAGATTAAATATAAAAACCTTTGAGCTACTTTCTTTTGTAAGATTAGCTAACTTTTAACAAGATAACGGTAATGTGATTATTTGCTTATGTGATAATGAGATAATTAAGAAGCGAGCGAGTTTTATTTACAATTTCATAATATATCAATACCCGAAAATTGAAAGAGAATGTCTTTTTAGACATTCTCCTGTTATTAGTACATTATGCAATTAGCAACCTAACTATTTCCTTTTCATTGCTGCCATGGCTGCAGTTACAATTCTCTCGGCAGTAAGACCATATTTTTCCATCAATTCATCCGGTGTGCCGCTTTCTCCGAAAGTATCTTTTACACCTACCATTTCAAGGGGAGAAGGATTATGTCTTGAAAGTACCTGAGCTATACTGTCACCTAGTCCTCCGTTTAACTGATGTTCCTCGGCCGATACTGCACATTTAGTTTTGGCAACGGATTCCAGGATCGCCGTTTCATCCAATGGTTTAATGGTATGGATATTTATTATTTCAGCTTTGATTCCTTTTTCGGCCAGAATAGCTTCAGCTTCAATTGCTTTCCAAACCAGGTGCCCTGTAGCAAAAATGGATACATCGTAGCCATCAACCATTTTCCAGGCCTTTCCAATCTCAAACTTTTGATCTGCCGGAGTGAAAATAGGAACTACAGGTCTTCCGAACCTTAAATAAACCGGACCTTCATACTCAGCGATTGCAATCGTAGCCGCTTTGGTTTGATTATAATCGCAAGGATTAATGACAGTCATATGAGGAAGCATTTTCATCATTCCCAAATCTTCAAGGATTTGATGTGTGGCGCCATCTTCACCCAACGTTAAACCAGCATGTGACGCACATATTTTTACATTTTTGCCTGAATAAGCTATAGATTGACGAATCTGATCATATACTCTTCCTGTAGAAAAGTTTGCGAAAGTTCCGGTAAAAGGAATTTTACCGCCAATGGTAAGCCCCGCGGCTATTCCCATCATGTTGGCTTCAGCTATACCAATTTGAAAAAACCTTTCAGGAAATTCTTTAATAAAAGCATCCATTTTTAAAGAACCGATAAGATCAGCACATAACGCCACTACATTTGGATTTCTTTTTCCTGCTTCAACCAATCCTGCTCCAAAACCAGAACGAGTATCCTTTTTATCGGTATAGGTGAACTTTGTTGTCATTTAGAAAATAGTTTAATATGATTATTTGAACCTGATTTTATAGTAAAATTTTGTACATCCGTAAACTTGCTTGTAAAGGCTTTCTCCGCTCTAAACACCATTTTATAATCTCCTGGCATTAAAGTAAGCGTCATTCTGGAGTTATTATTTTCAAAATTATAGATCCATTCCTGACTTCCATCTTCTTTTATTTTATAGAGAGAGCCAAAGCCCGTAAAATTATCTAAAATAATTAATTTACCGGGGGAAGGTATGTCAATAACAGTATTTTTACTTTGATGGATTGCTACATTTTCTATAATTAGTCTTGGCAAAGTAAGCACTTCAAGGTCATATTTTCCCACAAGGTAATTTTCGGAAAGATTTAATTTTTGAATATTCAGTATTTCAGTCCTGCCATTTTGCCGCACGAGTATCTGAGGCGTTACGTCAAATAGTACCGGTGAAAAAGACAAGCTTCCCTGCGGAGTTTTTACGGAAATATCATTGTGCATTCCACCTTCAAGCTGAATATTCTTTTTTACTACTTTAGGAATAGTATTAATAACAAGGTCATAGGAAAGTACAGGATCAACTTCTAAAGTATCGGGGTTGCCATTTTTATCCAGCAAATGTACGAAGTCATACTTTGCTTCTCCCGTCACATTATTCACAAAAGTCATATTAACATTTGTTTCTTTGGGTTGATCTTTTATGTTCAAAAGACTTACGGTTACCGTGGTTTTATAAAGGGTTTGTCTTATTGCTGTTTTTAAAGCTTTTCGGAATTTGTCGACGTTGTCAGCATCGTAATACTTTCCCATGCACTGAAATGCCTCAGCAAATCCCTGCTCTCCTCCTATTCCTATTATAAAGGGTTTAAGAAAAATATTCTTTTTCTGCAAGGCAAGCGAAACGGCACATGGATCTCCTTTACAAGATTCCAATCCATCGGTTATAATGATGATAATATTCCTTACATTTTTTTCCTTAGGAAAATCATTGGCGGCTTGTTCCAGAGAATAGGCAATGGGAGTAACACCCTGAGGTTTCAAATTCCTTATCTTATACTTTATATTCTCATGATTTCCCTTAACAAAAGGAACCTCAAGCTTACTGTCCGTGCAGTTATTGTACCTTTTATCATACATATGGCCGTATACACGCAGGCCCAATTCCAAATCAGGATTAACTTTTAATGAATCCACTATATCCACAAGAAGACGTTTGGCAATATCCATCCTGGTTAAATTTTCCCATTTTGCCAACATACTTCCAGAGCCATCCAAAAGAAACAGTATCCTTACTTTCTTAGGTAATTCCTGCTTATTTATACCTTGCCCAAAAGTAAATTGGGACAGACAAATACTTGAAAAGAATACTATAAGTATAAAAAACCTTTTGTACATAATCATGAGCTTAGCACCAATGTTTAACTTAAAACATTTAATCCTTCAGCTTATTATCAACGAATTAATTTCCTCAAAAAAAGGAAATCTTTTTCATCGCGAAATGAAAAAGATTTCTATCATCAATTTAGTAAATCAAGAAAATTGAAACTACTTTTAATAGTCCCCTAAAGTTTCCGGAATCTGAGTTAATGCGGTAGCCAGTTGTTCATCATTTGGAGCTACTCCATGCCATTTGTGAGAATGCATCATAAAATCAACGCCTGCTCCCATATCAGTTCTCATCAGATTCATGATTGGTTTTCCTCTTCCGGTCATGCTTTTCGCCTTTTCTAAAGCTGCTACGACATTCTCCATATTATTGCCGTCACTTTCAATTACTTCCCAACCAAAAGCCCGGTATTTTGCACCCAAATCGCCAAGATTTAATATCCTATCCACCGGTCCGTCAATTTGTTGTCCGTTATAGTCAATAGAAGCTATTAAGTTATCCACTTTATTATGAGGGGCAAACATGGCTGCTTCCCATACTTGTCCTTCTTGTTGTTCTCCATCACCCATCAAAACATATATCAGGCCAGGATCATTATTCAATTTCTTACTTAATGCTGCACCAATGGCCACAGAAAGTCCTTGTCCCAAAGAACCTGACGCCACCCTTATTCCAGGCAGGCCTTCTTCTGTAGCAGGATGTCCCTGTAGTCTTGAATTTAACTTTCTAAAGGTTGCTAATTCTTTTGGTTCGAAATATCCTGCCCTGGCCAGTGTACTATACCAAACCGGAGAAATATGACCATTGGAAAGAAAGAAAAGATCCTCCCCTACACCATCTAAATTAAAGTTTTTGTTGTGTTTTAAAATTTTGAAATAAAGAGCCGTAAAGAAATCCGCGCATCCCAGAGATGCTCCCGGGTGTCCTGATTTTGCGCCATGCACCATCCTTAAACTATCTCTTCTGATTTGTGAAGCAATTTGCTTTAGTTCTTCAATTGATTTTAAATTATCGCTCATTATATTTTAAATTTTTCTTAAAAAATCTTTAGACAGATCCAATTTAAGATTTAAACCGGAAACTTAAGCCCTTAAAAAAGAATTGGCAAGTTCTTGAATTCTTCTCAATTCTCCACATCTCACTTCAAAATTAATGTATTACATGGTTCAAACAGCTATTTTATTTTCTTTGGGCCTTTCCTAAAAAATAGATTTTACTCGTCATAATTATAAGATATTCAAGCCGGTTAAATACTAAAACAAGCCCTGATTTAGACCCTAAACATTATTAACCTATATTAAAATTTTCATTTTTTTATAATTAGATTTGCTTCTCTTAATCATAACCTATTTAATTTAAAAAGAAATCAAAATGAAGTTTTTTATTGACACTGCAAATCTTAACGAAATTCGTGAAGCACAATCTTTAGGGATTTTGGATGGCGTAACAACCAACCCAACTTTAATGGCTAAAGAAGGCATTACCGGAAAAAAGAACATAATGGCCCATTATGAGGAGATTTGCAAAATAGTAGACGGCGATGTAAATGCAGAAGTAATTGCAATTGACTTTGAAGGAATGATTAAGGAAGGTGAAGAATATGCCAAAATAGACGATAAGATTATCGTAAAGATCCCGATGCTAAAAGATGGAATCAAAGCCATAAAATATTTTGCGGACAGAGGAATCAAAACGAACACTACATTGGTATTTTCTGCAGGGCAAGCTTTAATGGCGGCAAAAGCCGGAACAAGTTATGTTTCTCCGTTTATTGGCCGATTGGATGACATCGCTTATGATGGATTAGAATTGGTAAGCCAGATCCGCTTAATCTTCGATAACTATGGTATCGACACCGAAGTGTTGGCGGCTTCTATAAGACATACTATGCACTTGATCAAATGTGCGGAAATAGGTGCAGATATTGCCACTTGCCCTTTAAAGGTTATCCTTGGACTTTTAAACCATCCTTTGACTGACAAAGGAATGGAAATGTTTATTGCAGATGGCAAAAAACTTTCCTTATAAATTATTATTGCCTTGATTTATATAATTAAAGTAAAAGGAAAAGCAAAAATTCCTGATTATATTCAATTGAGGAATGAAAATTTTGTACTAATAGCCTATTTCAGGGCAGATCGTCCTGTTAAAAATCTTGAAAAATACGGGCTTGCCGGAAAAGAGCAAGCCCTTGAAAATTTAATTAAGGAATTACCCTTTGGTAAACTTCAACCTTTGACTTTCGAATAATGACATTTTCTTCTGATCCGATAGTAAGCGTAAAAAATGCTTCCGTTTTCCAGGAAGGCAATACCATCCTTAAAGAAGTAAATTTTGAAATAAACAAAGGTGAGTTTGTTTACATGATCGGACGGACAGGAAGTGGTAAATCTTCTTTATTAAAAACCCTTTATGCCGACCTTCCTCTAAAAATGGGTGAAGGAATGGTTGCCGGTTTTCAACTACGGGATCTTAAAAGATCTAAAGTCCCCTTTCTGAGAAGAAAATTGGGAATCATATTCCAGGATTTTCAGCTGTTGTATGATCGTACAATTGCTGAAAATCTTTTTTTTGTAATGAAAGCCACCGGATGGAATGACAGCTCGAAAATGAAACAACGTCAGGCAGAAGTGCTAATGAGTGTTGGGCTCGGATCTGTGGCAAATAAAATGCCTCATCAGCTTTCCGGTGGGGAACAACAACGGGTCGTAATTGCGCGAGCACTGATAAATGAGCCGCTTTTATTGATCGCCGATGAGCCTACGGGAAACCTTGACCCGGGAGTTTCTTTTGAAATAATGAAAATTTTCCAGGAAATCAACAATAGTGGAACGGCAATTTTCATGGCTACACATAATTATTCCTTTCTTGAAAACTTCCCTTCCAGGGTTATTAAGTGTGAGAATCAGAAAGTTTTGGACTCGAATCTTGAAAAGATCGACTTTCATAATAGGTAAATTTTACACAATAGCCCATAATGTATTATCTTAAGCGATTTTCCTCTTTTTCTTTTTAAAAAATGAACCTTCTTTTGCATTAAATGTTATAACCTATAGTTGTATATTTTTTTTAATCTAGAAATTGAGGGTAAGGATAATTTTTTCGGTAAAAAACAGGGGTGCGATTCTCCCATTTCATCATCAAAATATTCTGACAGATTTTATAAAGGAAACTTTAGCTGGAGGAATGGAGAAGAGTTTCATAGAATACCCCTTCTATAATTTTTCAGGGCTTAAGGGTCAAACCAAAATAAGCAAAAAGGGATTACATTATACGTCCCAAAAAACAACGCTTGTTTTGTCTAGTCCCAGCCAGGAATTTATAGATCACTTCCTATTCAACCTTTTCAAGAATGAAACGGTTAGATTAGGTGAATTGATATTGTCTCCATTATCGGTAGAAAAAGAGGAAGCTGTGGCATTAGGTGATGCGGTTAAATATGTATGTATTTCTCCTATTGTTATCATAAATCCATGTATTTCTCAAACTCACAATCCCAAAGGATTTATTCTTCCGGACAATGATCTGTTTTCAGATTTGTTGTATGACTCTACAATGATCAGAATGGAAAAATCGGGAGTTTATAGCAATGAACAAATTGCTTCGTTTTTCAAATTCCAGATAGTTCCGGATAAAGAGTACTTGAACAAAATAAAATCAGAGGAAAAGAAGTTTGCACGGATTTATACCATTCCTTTAGAAGACAATAAGTACGAGGTAAGAGGATATACTTTTCCTTTCACATTGTATGCTGCTCCTGAAGTTCAGTATTTCCTCTATAATTGTGGTCTGGGAATATTTGCCGACAGGGGATTCGGAATGGTAGACCTGGCTACTTTAGGTACGGAAAGAAAAACTGAGAAATACTTCTTTTAATACTACTTTCTTAGGTTATGATCTATATAGTAGTAGCCTATTATAAGGTCTGTTCTGCTCCCGACTGGTCTGTAGTATACAAAGATTTCGTACTCATTTTCCGTTTCAAAATGACTTCCTTCGAAAGGGGTTGTATTTATCTTTCCATTGGGAGATGATACGCCGTAAGCATAATTATACCAGCCTTGTTTCAATAACAATTTCCCCTCGTAGCGGCCATTTTCCACATTATAGGCCATTTTATTTTTCGGTGACAAAGTCCAATTGGTTAGTGCCCCGACAATAAAAACATCCTGTTCCAATCGAGGTGACTCAAGGCTAAAGTTAACATCCAAATATTCAGATCCACTGGTAGAGTCAGAATTGAAATCATAATTATCCACAATGAATTTCCCATTTATATCAGGAACTAAGCTGTAAGCTTGCCCCTTTCGGGATTTATCAATAGCTAAAAAAGCCTCTTTTATGGCAGGCGTATTTACGATCCTGGCAACATTTAACCCCGGAAAAGTAACAGACCTTAAATCAAAAGCTCTGAATTCATTTCCGCCACTGAAATTATTTTCCAGGTTAAAGTAATTATATTCAATGGTATTTGAACCAACGGTTACAAAGGAAGGCTTCAAATAAATTACATTATCCCATCGCTGATTTTGCCTGATCATCACTTTCACATTTTCCATAGGATTAATTAATTCAAAATTCCTGAAGTTGATGGAAAGGTTTAATTGTTGATTTAAATCCCGAAAGCTTACTACACTTGAAAATCCTACATTTGTATTCAGTTGTACCTGCTCAGAATAGACCATAAATCTTCTTGTCAGGATCAGATCATCTTCGTTTTTATTCCTATATACCTTTATTAAATAGTTACCTGGCACTTTAACCCTGGGAATATTCACCCTGTAATTGGTATAAGGAACTTTTGTTGCTACTGAAAGTTCATAATCCGTAATTAACAGCTCGTTAAACTGATCGATGTAATCTATAGATGATACTTGTGAGGGTGTCCAGTTGGCATTACAAAGAATCACTTTTACATAATAAGATTGGCTTTCCGAAGAAAGTTCATCAAAAGAAAGCTGTAAAGGCGTTTCCTGAGACAGGGGAATAGCCGTTGAAAGCAATAAATCTCTTTGATTTCCGGTATACGGATATAGAGTAACTGATTTTATACCCTCCTCATAAACATGATTTTCATAATGGAGTTCCTTAGAAACTGAAGTACTGCTACTCTGCGGTGCCAGGGGTACACAGGAGGTAAAAATCGTTATGCCTGATAAGAAAAATATTAAAATCTTAAGGCTGTCATTTAAGTTTTGCTTCAAGGTTCTCTATTTCAAGTACTAAGTTTTCCCAATGTTGCTGAGAATTATTCAATTTTTCAACGATCGACGAGTATTTTTGATTCGTTTCGTGATATTTTTTTGAATTAGAATAAACATCAGGCTTGGCCATCTCCTCCTCCAGTTGCTTTTTCTCCTTCTCCATTTGTGTTATCTCTTCCTCGATTTTCTTGAGCTGACCTGACACTTTAGATAAATTGCCTTGAATTTCTTTTGACTCATTGTTATTGACCTGAGGCTTAAGTTTGGGAACTTCTGCCACCTTTTGTTGTGGAGCAGTATTATTTTTTGATCCTCTTTGTCTTTCTGCCTGCCAGACTTCATATTCGGCATATGTACCAGGATATTCCTTAATCTGATAATCTTCAATAAACCAGATCTTATTGGCTATTTGTGAAAAGAAGTGACGATCATGGGACACTACCACAAAGCTTCCTTCGTATTGTTGCAAAGCCTGCGTCAGGATATTAACAGACATCATATCCAAGTGATTGGTAGGCTCATCGAGCAGAAGAAAATTAGCCTCGGAAATTAAAGTTTTAGCTAAAGCCACCCTTGATTTTTCCCCTCCCGACAGTACTTTTATTTTTTTGAAAACATCTTCATTGGTAAAGAGAAAACAGCCCAAAACTGTTCTAAGCTCTACCTCTAATTTTGCCGTACCGGCTTGTTTAAGCTCCTCCAGGATTTCATTGTTGACATTCAAAGCTTCCAACTGATGTTGGGCAAAAAAAGCTTCGTTCACATTATGCCCTACTTTTCTCTCACCCTCAATTGGCTCAGTTCCCGCAATAATTCTCAATAAGGTCGACTTTCCTCTTCCGTTTGCTCCGATCAATGCAATCTTATCGCCTCTTTCAATATTTACGGTGGTATTTTTCAGAATAGTAAGGTCACCATATGATTTTGAAATATTATCTAGTTGGATAATATGCCTTCCCGGATGTTGATTGAATTTAAATTTAAAGTTTACTCTGGCAGTGGTATCCACTACGTCTTCAATCATATCCAACCGCCCTAACGACTTAACCCTGGATTGAACTTGTTTGGCTTTGGAAGCAGTAGCCTTAAACCGTGATATGAACCTTTCCGTTTGCCTTATTTTAGATTGCTGATTTTCAAAAGCACCTTTTTGAATTTCATTCCTTAACGCTTTTTCTTCTTCAAAGAAAGAATAATTACCAGCATACACACTGATATCCGCATTAGATACTTCGGCAATCATATTTACTGTATTGTCCAGAAATTGCCTGTCATGCGATACCACTATGATCGCACCTTCATATTGTCTTAGATAATTTTCTATAAACTGAATAGAAGGAAGGTCCAAGTGGTTGGTTGGCTCATCAAGCATCAGCAAAGAAGGCTTTTGAAGAAGAAGCTTTGCCAACATCACCCTCATTCTCCATCCCCCGGAAAATTCTTTTAGTGGTCGGTGAAGGTCTTTGGTTGCAAAACCTAATCCTTCAAGTATTTCTTCTGTTTTAGACTGAATGGTATAGCCGTCAAGCGTTTCAAAATGCTCCTGCAATTTTGTTAACTTATCGACCAATTCATCCCGGTAATTGGTTTCCATTTCATGAAGCACATGCTCTATTTGCTTTTGAAGTTCATTTTGTTTTTCAAAAGCCTGCATGGCTACAGTAAGTATACTATCTGAAGTTTGGTAAGACAGAAGGTCCTGGTTCAGGAAACCTATGGATGTCTCATTACTTTTACTAATATTGCCTGAATCAGGTTGATATTCTCCAACTATTAATCTTAATAAAGTAGATTTTCCGGTACCGTTTGCCCCTATCAGACCAATTCTGTCTTTGGGTTTGATATGAAGGGAAACATTCTCATAAAGCGGTCTGCTACCGAAATAAAAGGATAGGTTATTTATTGAAAGCATTTTGCAAAACTAGGAAAAATAGATTTGAATTAATGTTAAAAAGTAATGATTTAAGAATGTCGAAGAATGAATATGTGTAATCAACACATTTGTGGATAATAAAATTTCATCTTATCTACGTTTCTGGAGGCTTACCATTAAAACACCTGCCATCACCAGAACTGTTCCAATGAACTCATATACAGTAAAAGGCTCATGTAAAATCAAATACTCCATAGTAATGGTAGTAATCGGACCAATACTGGCGATAATTGATGCCTTCCCAGCGCCGATTTGTTTAATTCCCTCTGTGATCATAAATGTGGGAATAACCGTAGCAATAATGGCGATAGAAAATCCATAAATGTATATTTCCACCGGAAAGCTTAAAATTGAAGCTGGACGAACTATTAAAAAATGTACAATTACCGCTAGTGATGACACAATCATAGCATAGGCTGTAAACCGAACAGAACCAATTCTTGGAATTAACCTTTCAGTACCAACCAAATAAACTGCATAGGTCACCGCACTTCCGAAAATAAGTGCAGTACCTAAAAATATACTTTTGTTGTTCATGCTCAAATCATCAAGAAAAACTATTCCAACACCTACATAGCTCAACAACAAAGCGACATAAATGTTTTTGTTAATGGGCTTTTTGAAAAAAACAAATGATAAAAGAACAACGAGGGTTGGGTAAATAAACAATATTAATCTTTCCAATCCAGCGGTAATATATTGTAAACCGATAAAATCAAGGATACTGGCAGTATAATATCCTAACAAACCAAGGCCGATAATCTTTAAATAATCTTTGCCCGAAACAGCTTCCTGCACGGCATTTCTTTTATTAACAAAGGCTACAATCAGAAAAAAAGGAAGGGCAAAAACCATCCTTAATGTAAGCAATGACAAAGCATCTACATCAAACTGATAGGCCAGTTTTATCATAATAGCTTTTGAAGAAAAACAAATTGCCCCTAAAAAAACCAAAAGAAATCCCTTCAAATTGTTATTCATGGTGTTAATATTTTTTTTGTTGCGGTATTGACTCCTGGTGATTTATAATAGGCTGCTCATTTAAAAAAGGAGATAAAAATCAGGTAGTAGCTGACTATAGGGTCTTAAGAATCAGCTCGCTGCACTAATTCGCGACAAAGAGTAGAGGTTGAAGAAGATAAAATAAGTTTTTAGTCATTGTAATTTTTAATGATGCAATATATAAGAAAGGGTATTTCTTAAGAAAAAGAGTTTTAGGGATAACTACGAGTTCAAGAGAGTTCACAGTATCAATTTTATTTAAAGAGGGTGGTGAAAAGTTTTGCTTTTTCTATAAAACACCACACGAAGTTTTACAATCAAATTAACTTCAAAAATATCCTTCTTTTATTTTAGCTGCATTATCTCCAATTTTAAAGTAAATTAAATACCTTATTTTTTTGAATTATTTGCCCTTCGTTACTCTATGACGCTCAAATCCAAGATAATAGTATTGATAATAGTGATTGGAATCATGGGTTTATTTGCCAGTAGCTACTTTGAAAAAATTAATTCTACCCTCTTTTCTCCAAAAAATAATACAAGTCGGAGTAGTTTCAGTCCTGGTAAAATAAGAATAACGCCCTCCATGATAATAAAAGAAACTATGCAAGGCGACGCCGGAATGCTCGTAGACGAGCAGGAAAAATCAGGTGACCCGGCAAACAATTCTGGCGGAGCGCCTTCTAAAAAATGGGAAACCGGATGGAGCGAAATGTATTTTCCCGCAAACGCTATAATAGATCTTGGGGTAGAACATCATTTAACTGCAATCTATTTTTTCGACACCTTCGATCATGGCAGTGTAACCGTTTTCACAGGAACTCCCTTTCAGTGGCAAGAACAGTTTAATGATAAGTTGGAGAACTATCACAAATGGAATGCGCATCCTATAAATGCAAGAACGAGGTACATCAGAATAAGTGTATCAAATCATATTGCTCCGGTTGAGGTTATCGTTTACGGGTCTTCAACTGGAGCAATGAAAACACCTGAACCCGTATTACTTGCTCATCAACAACCTACTATCGATCAATTTATAGGAACAAATGCCTTTATAGATGACCCTATCGACAAAATAAAAGTGGCTGGAGTGGTGCGAGAATATCATAACTGGAACTGGGACGAAGGAAATGAGAAATATGGCGCTGAATCTACTTATCCGGGATTTCCCAACAATCAAAACACATGGAATCCATCAGTGGAAAACTGGAATTTCGATAACTATTATTCCAAACTAAAAAAGGAAGGCATCATTGTTTCTCCCGTAGTTAAGGGAAGTGTAAACTGGATCAGTAAAAAGTATGGAACAAAACCAATTGATAAGGGAGAAAATCCTGAAGATCCCTCCTCCTACACTGAACATGCAGATCATTTATTTCAATATGTTGCAAGGTTTGGAAAAGTTGTCCATGCAGATGAAAAGCTCAAGCTGGCGCCAGGTCAGCCCAGGGTTTCAGGGTTAAACACGCTTCAATATATAGAAAACTGGAATGAACAGGATGCCTGGTGGGCGGGAAAAGAACCCTATTTTTCTCCTTATGAATATGCGGCCATGGCAAGTGCCGACTATGATGGCCACCAGGGAAAACTGGGAAAAACTCTTGGCGTAAAAAATGCCGACCCAGATTTTAAAATGGTGATGGGTGGAATAGCAAGACTGGACCTGGATTATATCAAAGCAATAAAATTCTGGGCGGATTATCACCGGAATGGAAACTTTCCGGCAGACGTTATCAATGTTCATCATTATAGCAATGATGGAGAGGATCAGGCCAAAGGAAATATCGGCATCAGTCCGGAGGAAGAAAACCTTAAAGAAAAGCTTAAAGAGATCGTTGACTACAGAAACAAATATTTACCCGGAAAGGAAGTCTGGATTACTGAGTTTGGATATGATACACATCCGAAGTCACCTCAGCGCGCTCCTTCTATAGGAGATTATTCTACTAAAGAAGTTCAGGCGCAGTGGCTGGTCAGGTCTTTTCTTGAATTAGCGGCAGCCGGAGTAGACCGGGCATGCATGTATATGCTGAGGGACGTTGATTCTACAAGTAGTGTTAAATTCAACACTTCAGGACTAGTAAGCAATCATGGCGTATGGTACCCCAAACCTTCCTGGTATTATGTATATACATTAAAAAACACATTTGCCGGAATGCGCTTTTCTAAAGAGGTATCCTCAGGAAATGAAAATATCAGGATCTATGAGTTCAGACATTCAAAAAATAATAAAAAAGGATATGCCATTTGGTGTCCTACCAGTGATGGAATTATTGTTGATAATTATGTTTTTACCCTTCCTGAAAAATCCAAATCTGCTGTTATGGTAAAGATGAAAGCCGGTAATATATATGGAGCAAAATCTTATTTGATTGTAAAAAACAATAAGGTTACAATCAATGTAAGTGAAAGACCCGTATTTGTTGTAGTAGATTAGAAATATAATTTCTTTAAAACAATAAACCTAGAAATGAACTTAATTTAGATTATCATCAAACATTTAAAATTAACTTTTTCCCAATTCTCAAACACTTCATTTCCTTATCCACAATACCTTCAAAGTTTTCCAATACATCTTCTACTCCCAAAGAAAGAAGCGATTTTGCCATTTTCGGCACATTCAGTCCTATTACTGCATTTCCAGCTTTAAGAGCTGCTGTACAGCCGCTTATGGAATCCTCGAAAACCAACACCTGTTCTGCTTCTAACCCAAGCCTTTTATTTCCTAAAATATAGGGATCAGGATGAGGTTTTCCTTTTTCCACCTGATCTGCAGTTACCAAAACTTTGAGTCTATCTTGAATATGCAAGGCTTTCACTATCCGTGTTGCGCTGTTAATTAGGTGACTAGTTACTATTCCCCAAGGCATTTTTATTTCATCTAAACAATCTATCAGGTCCTTAAAGCCAGGCATCACAAGGTTTTCTACATCTTGTCCTATGGTATGACTGCAATTCATAATCTGCATTTTAAATTCATCGGAAGTGTTTTTAAATAACATTTCCAGTGTTCGAGTGGCTGGGCAACCGTGAATGTGATCTTCTATATCTTTCTCAGAAAGTATGATGCCCACCTTTTCTGCCCACTCGTTCCAAAAAAGTTCGATTTCAGAGCGTGAATTAATAATCACGCCATCCATATCAAATAATATTGCAGATATTCTCATGTTTGCACTATAATTTTTAATGATCAAGAAGTAATTTTTACTATAGGAACATTTCTCCAACTTCCTTCCAATTATTCACTCTGGGGTTCCAATCTTCTTTTAAATTATGTGGCGAGGTAAAAAGAATCCCTTGTCCCCTGAATCTTTTAAAATGATAGGCATGATCATCAATTAAATAATCAGCATTTAAAATACTTTTATCTCCACAAAAAACAATGTGGGTCCAAGGAATAAAGGGAAAATGTTCTTTAAGCCATTCATATTTATGAACAAATGAGGTC